>LQAH01000013.1_pt1 | contig 145550 bp, 218 predicted proteins | sample 1535791 | NCBI WGS metagenome assembly LQAH01 (sample SAMN04331585, study PRJNA305678) | bioreactor metagenome | isolation source: bioreactor_4 inoculated with Wadden Sea sediment 2nd replicate of a... | place: Germany:Bremen
TCCCCGCGTAGGCTCTCATCGCGATCGACACAAGCCACCCGGTCAGCTCCAAAAGCGTTAACCAGAGCTTCGAGAATAGCGGGCTGCAGTCCGACCAGTCCGACACGACTGGTCGACTGTTTCTGCAAGCGCTTGATGATCTCAAGGGCACAATCTTCAGGCGCGTCATCGTGACAATGAACGGTCTTGAGCACTGGATCAAGAAAACGCATGACAGCATTCAAGGCGGCGATAAAAGGGCTCTATGGGCCACCGAATCGAGCGGCAGGGCAATCATCTCACTCAAAGATGCGACCTTTTCACTCGGAGCATCGGTAAAAGCCTGGCCTTTACATTCCCGGAAGGAAGCTTCCAGCAGAAATTCTTTCCCCTTGAGCAGAGGATAATCCTGCCGGGTCGGCTTTCCTATGGCTTCTTCATTTTTCAAGATACGGGCAGAGACACTCACCTGCTCCTGCAAAAGCCCATGGTCTTCGGCTAACACCAGGAAGCGATTTTCAGATGCTGATAAAACATTGCGATATGATTTCTGTTAGGGTTTGACTTCTATCGGTTCGAAGCCGTGTCGGGCGAACACCGCAGGTCCGTTTTTTAACAGGTATTGCCGGAATTGCTCAGCTGCCTGCGGATGCGATGGACGAGACATCAAACACAAAGGGATGCTGTCAATCTGGTTGACTCCGGCAGGGATCTCAATAACTCTGACCCGCCCCGACTGGACGGCATCAGCTCGCCAGACAATGGACGCATCGACCGTTCCCGATTCGACCCACTGAACCAGCTGTTTCACATTGATACCGCGCGCCACAATGTTCATGTCAGCCAGGGTAATCCCCATTTTCTCGAACATTTTTTTGTTATTACGGCCGATGGCTGCAGCTTTGGCATCCCCAAGTGCCAGCTTTACCTTGTTGCTGGTCAGGTCCTCAAGATCCTTGACCTTATCGTTTCCCCTGGGCGTGATGATCACAGGGGTGTGATAAGCCACAGGAAGGCACTCTTTGACATACCCCCTGTCTTTCAGCTTCAGAGCCCAGGCGTCGGAACCGGGAATAAACAGATCCGGCTTGACTCCCATCATAATTTTGGTGCCGAGACGACCGGAGCCATCGAAGTCAAAGTTAACCGTGATTCCCGATTTCTCAGTAAAGGCGTCCCCCAGTTCAGCCAGCGGAACACGCATCCCCGACCCGGCAAAAACAAGAAGACTATCCGCAAAAGAAACACTACTACAGATAAGAATAAACAAAGAGGTGAGAAAGCAGGCTTTTACTTTCATAGTTGTACCTTTCATGCCGCCCGGCCTAAAACTGTGCATCAAATTCCAGAAGATCAACCGCGCTGCCGGCAGGAACGAAATCAACATCGTCTTCCAACAGGACCAGACCGTCACATTGGCCGAAATGAAGAAAATGTGAGGTCATCTGACTGGACAGTTTATGAACCTGTTCCTCGTCATATTCATCCTTCAGCTTAACCCTGACGACATCCCAACGCCCACGCCTCCCCTTCAGATCTGTTGCCAAGACAACCTTGCGTGTTTGAGGTTTGACCCGGTTCAGACCTAGCAGTCGCTTGACCGTCGGCAGCAGATAATAAAAAAAAGTTAACCAGACAAGCCGCTGGATAGCCCGGCATGCCGAAAAACAGAGTCTGATCGCGGCGGGCAACGATCAAGGGGCGACCAGGCTTAATTCCGGTTCGATTCACCAGAACGTCAAAGCCACTGGAATGCAATAGCGGACGGATAAAATCATACTTCCCCATGGATACGCCACCGGAAGAGATGACCAGATCACATTCGCTGGCCAGTTGATCAAGGCTGGAGCGAATGGTGGCTTCATCGTCATTCACAGGGCCGAGGACCCGACATTGAATGCCCAGCCGGGCAAGACAACCGCTCAGAAAATGCCGATTGCTGTCATAAACACTGCCGGGTCGGTGGCTTTGGCCAAGCTGTAGAACCTCGTCGCCGGTGATTAAAATACCGACTCTGGGACGCCGATAGACACTGATCTCTGCCTTGCCGGAACAACAGAGGACGCTGTGCTTAACCGGTGTCAGTCTCGTTCCGGCTGACAGGATCATGACGTCGGCGGTCATTTCTTCACCGATGGAATTAATATTATCCCCATCCACGACATCTTTGTGAACCACCAGTCTCTCCTGGTCGAGCTCAGTATCTTCAATTCTGATGACAGCAACGCTCCCGACGGGAACGGTGGCCCCGGTCATGACTGCAGCGGCCTGTCCTTCAGCAAGATTGTGTTGCGGCAGGTCTCCAGCTCCAAGAGTTTCGACAACCTGGTATTTTTCAACCCCACCCGGCTCAGGGCATAACCATCTACCGCACTGCGGCGAGTGTCGGGAAAATCCCTGGTCGTGACGATATCTTCAGCCAGAACCCGGTCAAGAGCGTCAATGGTCTTGATGATTTCCGTGCCGACCGGTTGCGCAGTCCCGATCAGAATTTCTTGAGCCTCGGGTAATGAAAGAGCGGCAAGTTCAGTCATCATACGTTCCCCCAACCGAAAGGACAGATCGGATATTGACAGATCGGACAGAAATGACAGAGGCCACCATGCCCCGCTTTGGCGATCTCTGACTTGCTGATTGTTTCTCCTGCCAGCAGCCGTGGGAGAAAGATATCGAGCGCGGTCTTGTCAAAAAACAGAGCAGCGGCAGGAACGGCACAGACGGGCACCTCATCGACACGACCGATCGTCAGGTTGTTGCCGGGCTGAATCGGATTCCCCTGATCATGAAACTGAACTCCCGCCTGCTGCATTGCGGCGACGGTCACATCGTCGGGGTCAACCGAGGTCCCGCCGGTGACCAGTACCAGTTCACTTTTTACCGCGGCCTGTTTGACAGCCTGGCTGATCTCATCTTTGACATCGGGTAAAATGGTCGCGTAAACCACCTCGACCCCGTGCTGCTTAAGCTTTTCGTCAAAATCGGGGTAAAGTCGTCTATAATGCGCCCGCTGTGAACCTCATTCCCTGTGACCAGAATGGATGCTGTCGTGATTTTATAGGGTTTAACATTGATCAGCGGCTGCTCAAGCAGACTCATCATACGATCGACAATTTCACGCGCACAGGTCAACGGAATAATACGAAAGGCAGCAACCTGCTTTCCTTTGACAACCGGGAAGTTGTTGTGGATGGTTGGCAGAGAGGGGATCGCCAAAGCGTTAATCTGCTCCAAACGCTTATGGTCGACCTTGAAAATGCCCCTCGTTTCAGAATAAAAACTGACCTTCCCTTCATGGGGTTCATCATCAAAGCAGATATTTTCACCGGCGATCTTAGGGGCCAGCAGACAAGCAGCTGTATCCTCGTGAATTTCAACCTCGGAGCCTTGCCAAACGTAAATATGATGCTTGCCCAGGCTTTTTAGAATTTCGAGATCTTCAGCCCGAATGACATGCCCCCGCTTGAAGGCGACCCCTTTGTAGTTATTGTTGCGGTTCACCTCGGTGATATCATATCCCAATACCTCGCCAACCGCTTCTGTCAGTGAAACCTTCTTCATGGTCTATCCTTATCAGGGGGCAGTTTCTCTGCGGTAGGTTCCGCTTTTACCACCTTCTTTGAACTCAAGCGCCACAGTTCCGATCTGAATACTTTTGTCCGCACCTTTGCACATGTCGTAGATTGTCAGTGCAGCCAGAGATGCGGACACCATGGCTTCCATCTCAACCCCCGTCCTCTCATAGGCGCGCACAGTCGCGCTGACCACAATAATTCCGGTATCAGGATCGCAGTCAAATTCGACTGAGGCATAATGAATGGCCAAGGGGTGAGACAGGGGATCAGATCTGGTGTTTTCTTGCTGGCAGCTATACCGGCCAGACGTGCAACGCCCAGGACATCCCCCTTTTTCGTATCCCCGTCAAGAATTGCCTGCAGTGTTTCGCGCTTCATCAGCACCCGCGCGGAGGCGATAGCGGTTCGCAAGGTCTTCTTCTTTTCAGTAATATCGACCATAATCGCCTGACCACGGTCATCAAAATGATTAAAACTCATGGGTTCTCCCGCTGAATATATACGATTAGCATCGAGCCATCAGACAAAATACTCTTTCTTGGTGACAGCCTCCGACTTGATCCGGTCAAGCATCAGGGCCAGAGCGGGTTTTACATTTTCGCGGATATCCCCGGCCACCACGAGAAACAGGACATCATCACCCGGTTTCATCAAACCGGAGCGGGCTTCCATGACCACCTTGTAGATGCCGGGCATCGCTTCAATGTCCCGACGAATCCGCTCTGCTTTGTCGTGGTCAACACTGATGTCGATTGATGTTACGTCAGAATGATCTGCACGCGACCAGCCACGGACTATACCATTATGAACCAGAATCATGCCGACATTTTCAGCAAACTCAGGGTCTTCCTTTAACTTGGCAATCGCTTTGGATATATCCATTGATAATCTCCTGTTCTTTAATGCGTAGACAATATCCTTAGCATAAATCTGAAGCTATCTCACCGTATACTTTTCATATGGAATAAAATTATCTCTGTTTGAGAAATCGGCATGACCAAGCTCAAAAGCAAAAAGATATTTTACAAACAAACCGTTCTCTGATCATATATGATACACAAATTTCCGCTTTTCGTATTTCAGACAATAAAGGACAGGATGATGGGCAAAGAACAGAAAAAAGATCATGACAAAATCGGCCGGATTGCTGACAGGCCCTATTGGTTAACCTATGTCTCTCTCGTTGCCCGGGCTGTGCATCAGGTCGGCGCCGCGGTTTTTCTGGCGGACTACCTGTTGGGCGTTGGTGACCAAGCACCTGTCTTTTACCTGATTCTGGCCACTGTCAGCGGCTTTATCTTGATGGGGTTGAAGCGATCCGTCACCGTCAACTGATCAGAGAGGTCTCCGGGCTGACCACGGTCATTAAACTGGCGATCATAGGACTGGCTTTTCACGCCTTTATCCCTCCGGCGCCGGCCATCCTGTTTGCTTTTTTCATGGCATCACTCATATCCCATGCTCCAAAAGCGATTCGCCACAGAGTTGTATTGTAAAAAGTTACCGACGGGTTAAAGCCAGGATCTTGGCGGTCGATCAAGTCCTGGCTTTGAGACGCTACAGGTAGGACGTGATGATAAAATCAACCACCGCATGTGGATCATCGATATCCAAACGAGGCAGCGTTGTTTCCAGATTACAGTCGCATGCAACAGCAATAAAGTCTGAATTTCCATCCTCCAGACAGAGAGCCCCTTTTCCGGTCCCCTTGCGATGGACCTCAATCCTGTTCGGCGCACTTTCCTTCCAGCCTTCGATGATGACGATATCCATCTCAGCAAAGTAGTTGCTGATCACTTCCTCAGGCGACGGTGTTTGTTCATGTTTCCTGATCATGGCTAATTTATCGCTGTCGGTAATAACCGTCACCGCAGCGCCAGCCTGCGTCATGCGCCAACTGTCCTTTCCCGGTTTATCAATATCAAAGCGATGACCGTCATGCTTGACCGCCCCACCTTGTATCCCCTGTCAGTCAGGATTTTGATGACTTTTTCTACCAGCGTTGTTTTACCACTGCCTGAATAACCGGCAAAAGAAACAACTGCCGGCGTGTTATCTGGTTTATGATTGTCTGTTGCCACTGATCAACTCCATGGTAAAAAATAAGAGCACATTCCTCTTTCCGTATCAATTTATAGAGGAAGCGGCAACACTAACAACACCAGAACCGGAAATCAATCACAAGCCTCTGCCCCCTCTCAAAGAGGACGAGAGACGACTTTACCAAGCGGCGCGGAAATTCCCAATTCAGCGGCGATCTGATTGAGCTGATCCCATAAAGAGGGATCAACCGGAATTCCTTCAACCTGACGAATCGTCTGAACATCCCACTCACGATCGCCGGCAGCCATAACCCGGGCATGCTGAGAGGCTGCCTGATTGCGCAAATCGCTCAAGTATTGATCCATCTGTTGATAATAGACGTCGGGATCGATAAAGGCATCCAGTTTCATGACCAGGAAAAAATGACCAAGGTGGCGTGGAGTCGACAGATCAGAACCGTTGATCGCCAATAACTGATGACTGAACGCCATGCCGGTCAGAGCCGAACAGAGCACTTCGCACAAACCGGCGAGGGCGGCTCCCTTGTAACCATAAGCTCGCCCTCCGAGGGGAAGAAGAGCCTCCGTATCCAACGGATCGGTGGTCATGGCACCGGTGCTGTCGACTGCGACATCCTCAGGCAAAGGACGATGAATCGATTGATAGTGAAGAACCCGGTTATAAGGTATCGAGCTGGTCGCCATATCAATCAGGTAGGGTTCCTGATCTTTGACCGGAGCAGCAAAGCTGATCGGGTTCGTTCCATGAAAAGGGTTAACGCCGTCATGAGCCAGAACCAGTTTATCTGAGTTACTCAGCGCAAGGGCCAGGTACCCCCGTTCAGCAGCCATCAGCGGGTAGCTGCCAGCTGCGCCGAAATGTGAAGAATTGGTCACAGTGACCGCCCCAATCCCACTGGATTCGGCTAATTTCATCCCTTCCTCAATGGCCCGATATCCGGCCAGATGACCGAAGCCGTCATCGCCATCCAGTATTCCAGTCGCGGCACTCATCGCTTTAAAACCGATCTCGGGAGTGCCGTTGATACGCCCCTTTTGCAGAACTTTGAGATAGTGCGGTAACAGACGCAGACCATGGCTGTCAACACCACGCAGCGACGCCCCCACCAATGAGAGGGAAACAGCATCGACACTGGCCTGATCGGCTCCTTCAGCCTTCAGACTCCGCTCGACAAAACGCTTCAATTCGGATGCGGAAACCTGGATCCAGTCATTTTCATTGTCAATGGAAACATTCTTCATATCAATCACCAAAGGAGAGTTGAACCTTGACTGAACGTGAACGATCGGTCGCAGCCCTGAGCGCTTCGTGAACATCGTCCATTGGAAAGGTGTCGGTGATTATGGGTGTGACATCAATAGATCCCGAGCTGATCAATTGAACTGCCTCAGCATATTCGAAGTGAAAGCGATGGCTACCGACCCAATTGATCTCCTTGCCGACAAGCATACTGAGCGGCACATTCAACCCCCCTGTCACACCAACCTGAACGATTGTCCCTTTAGGTCTGATCGTGGCAAATACATTTTCAAGAGCGGCCTGGGCTGCAGAGCATTCGAAAATCACATCGAAACGGCCTTTGTCCTGAGTGAATGGGTTTAAAGCGTCGGCATCAGTCGCAACATTGACGGTCGTCTGTGCCCCCAGCTGCGCAGCAACGGCAAGAGTTTTTTCAAACAGGTCAACAGCCACAATTTCGGCAGCGCCCAAGTAACGCGACACGGCAACACAGAGCGCGCCGATCGGTCCCACACCATTGACCAGAACCTTCTTTCCCTGGAGTGAACCGGCGATCCGCGCGGCATGAAGGCAGACCGACAAGGGCTCCGCACAGGCCAACTCTGCGATTGAGGTCTCAGCACCGCCTTTAACACATTGCTCTGCGGCGACGACAAGACGCTCTCGGAAACCACCCTGCTCATGGGGCAGACGAAAAGCGGACCCGATAAAACGCATCTCCAGGCAGTGTTGCGGCTGAGCAGTTTCACAGTAATAACAGCGACCACAGGGCTGACTGGGGTTCACGCCAACCCGGTCACCAACCTGCAAGCCGGAGACTCCTGAACCGACAGATTCTATGGTACCGGCAAACTCATGCCCCATGATAATCGGTTCGCGCACACGGATAGGGCCGAAACCGCCATCCAGATAATAATGCAGGTCAGATCCACACACGCCACCACGGCCAACGCGCACCAGAACCTCACCCTCGGCAGGAAGGGTGACGGAGTCCGTTTCTACGCGCAGATCACCTTTTCCATACAAACGACACACACGTGTTTCCATAAATTTATTCCTTTATCCCAATAACAGACGCGGCAGCCAGGTCGCAATTTCCGGGATATACGAGACCAGCAGCAACACAATCAGGTTGGTAATCAGATACGGCAGAATTGCTTTAATAACGGCCATGAGCGGCAATTCGGCAATATTGGCGCAGACAAACAGACAGACACCGACCGGTGGAGTGGTCAATCCGATCATCAGATTTAAAACGGCAAAGGTGGCAAAATGAAGAGGATCGACACCAACCCCCTGGGCCAGCGTCAACAGAGGGACAAAAAGGATAATCAGTGCGGCAATGGTTTCCATGAACATGCCGACAAAGAGCAGCAGAATATTGATGAGCAGGATCACCAGAAACTTGTTATCGGTCACAGACAGAACCGCAGAGGCAATCATTTGAGGAATGCGCTCAGAGACGAGTATCCAGCCAAAGACATTGGCAAAGCGACCAGAACCAGAATAGCGGCAGAGGAAACGGCACTGTCTACAATGATCTTCGGGATCACCTTGACCGGTAATTCCTTGTAAAAAAATACACCGACGATGGCCGCGTAGATACAGGCGATAATGGCCGTTTCGGTCGGGGTCATCAGGCCGCTGATCATGCCGACGATAATCAGTGTTGACATCGACAGGGCCCAGAAAGCCCCTGCAAAAGCACGCCAGACCTCACCTAAGCCCATCCATTTCTGACGCGGAAAGTTCTTGCGGCTGGCGATCAGATAGGTGGTAATCAGCATTGCTACACCAAGCAGGATACCGGGGACGGCACCCGCCATAAACATCTGCCCGACCGAAATACCTGACAGCGCGCCGACAATAATCATCGGCACACTGGGAGGAATGATCGGCCCGACGGTAGACGATGCCGCGGTTACTGCCGCCGAAAAGTCAGCCGGGTAACCTGCCTTTTTCATGCCGGGGATCATGACCCCACCGATCGAAGCTGAGTCCGCCACCGCAGTTCCGGAGATACCGCCGAAGAGCATCGACGCGGCTACGTTGGTCAAACCCAGGCCGCCGCGCACCCAACCGACGATGGCATTGGCGAAGCGGACAATACGCTCGGTGATACCGCCGTTGTTCATCAGGTTCCCGGCGAGAATGAATCCAGGAATACAGAGCAGCACGAAAACATCAATACCGGCGTACATCTTCTGCGGCATGACCACCAGGGGGATATCGGCTGCCAGCAGGTAGCAGAATGAAGCAAAACCAAGAGTCACAGCAACCGGCAGACCGATAACCAGACCACCGCAGAAAACACCTATCAGGATAGCCAGATTCATTCTTGTGCTTCTCCTTGCTTGCTATCGACAATCAGTTCCGTGAACAGAGAGATCATGCGGATCACGGAAAATATCAGCAGAGTTGCGAGCAAAATCAGGACACTGGCATGGATGAAGTCCATCCTCCAGCCGAGTGCCGGCGAGGTTTGAAATACTCCGATCTCAGTGAATTTCCAGGCCGGCAGCAACAGAACAGAGGTCAGCACAATGATGATCGCGGCCGACAGCAGGCGCAAAAACCAGGGAATCCGGCCTGGAAGCGACTCGCAGACAACATCCACATTGACCAGATCGCCGCGTAAATAGGACAGGCCGACACCGAATGCAGTCAGATAAAGCAAGGCAAAACGGGTTAATTCTTCAGTCCAGACCGGCGATTCGAAAAACCGGAACGCCCCAGCACCTGTATGGTCACAGCCACGATCAGAACCAGAAAGGCCACACCGACCAGAATTTCGGCCAGTCGGGTGATCCATGCGTTTGCTGCCTTAAAAATGATTTTCCCATCTCTGCTATCCCTGTTTCGCGAAATAAGTCTCGTTCAGATGGCAAAAAAAAACTGCGCAGCACCGATATGGTCCGCGCAGTTTCTGATTCTCATCTTATTGATTGAACAGATCTTCAACGATCGGACGGATTTCCGGCTTGACGTTTGCCAGAACGGCGCCCTTGGCTTTTGAAGCAAAGGCAGCACCATCGACCTCAACAAAGGTCATCCCTTTTGCTTTAAGCTCGCCGACCAGTTTCTTCTCGTCTGCCTGGAACAGTTCGCGCTCATACTTTTGAGCACGCTTGGCAGCTTCCATAACATTCGCTTTATCGGCATCGGAAAGCTTGGACCAGGTCAGCTCAGAGATGCACAGGTAAATCCATGAGCGGACGTGCTCAGTCTTGTTAACGTATTTCTGTACCTCAAAAAAGTTGGCAGACTTGATCAGTGCGAGTGGATTTTCCTGGGCGCCGATGGTACCGTTTTGCAGGGAGGTAAAGACTTCAGAGAAGGCCATTGGGTCGGTTGGCACCGAGTGCTTCCAGACATCGACAAACAGAGGAACGTTAGGGACGCGCATTTTCAGCCCCTTGAGATCTGCAGGTGACTTGATCGGGCGGTTCGAGGTCAGATTTCGGGGGCCGCGAGCAAAGTAAGCGATAGGGCGAACACGAGCGTTCTTGATGATCTGGTCCTTGATCTGATCACCAATCTTGCCGCTGGCAACGGAGTCCATATGCTCGATCGATTTATAAGCATAAGGAACGGCCAGAAGAGCGGCCATCGGAGCCCAGTTCTGCAGACTTTCTCCAGAGATGGTCATATCTGCGGTACCAAGCTGCATCCCGTTGATCAGGTCCATCTCCTTCCCAAGAGACTCGTTCGGATACACTTCAACCTTAATGCGACCGTCGGTCAAGGCATCAAGCTCTTCGCCAAACTTCACACAAGCTTTGTGCCAGATATTACCTTCGTTGGCCAGGTGACCAAGCTTTAGCGTGACATCGGCTGCGGCGGCGGGCATTGCGACCATGACGACAATCAGGATTGCGAGGAATGATGTTCCCAAGCGCTTCAACATTGTTTCTACCTCCATACTTCGTTAGATGGATAATATCGGGAAGCAGACATAAGCTACTTCCAGGAAAAACTCTATTGTTGTTCGCTATCGTCAAACATTTCAGGCTTATAGGAGACGACCTTCGGCAGATCGCGTAAAACTTCACGCAAGTGGTAACGGATGGCCGCTTCAGCCCTGGTCAAATCCTTCGCAGCAATCGCTTCGACAACGTCCGCATGCTGATCAATCAGGCGTTGCATCGGCTTTTGACTCGAGCTCAGATGCCGGACACGATCAAAATGCGCTTTCATACTGGCAATCACCTTCCAGGCTGAAGACTTACCCGCAAATTCGGCCAGACTGCGATGAAACCGTTCATCCAGATCCATAAATCTGTCGGTTTCACTGACATTGAGATTTTGCTGCTCATCAATCATTGAGCGTAATGCCGCAATCTGTTCCGGACTGATCTCATCCACCAGCAGCTTGACAATATCAGCCTCTATTGCCTCACGTACAAAGCGTGCATCACTGACCGCGTCAATGGAAATTTTTGTAACAAAAGTACCGCGTTGCGGTCGGATAACAACCAACCCTTCATTTCTTAGTTTAATAAATGCCTCACGCACAGGTTGGCGACTGACTGAAAAATGGCGTGAAATTTCGGCTTCGGAAAGGCGTGTTCCGGGAGCAATATGGGCATGGACAATCTGCTCACGCAGAATATTGTAAACTTGAGGACCGACAGACTGCCCCTCTTCCAACACTAAATGTTTTGGCTTTGCAAGCATGTTACGATCTCCTTGAACCCGTTATAACGGATACTACCATACTAGTCAACGCAAATTTAATGAGCCGCCTATCGACCTCTCTACCATGCCGACAGACTACGTTGAAAACCGTGTTGAGGGGCGGATGATAAACAGAGAAATCAACCAGCCGTATCAGAGCAGACACAATCGAATTGATTAAAACCGTGCGTTTAAAACTGATCGATGTCACCTGCGCTCAAGAGGGATGTATCAATTACGACCCGCATCAGTCAATGGCAACCCGGCTCATTTTTTATCTATAAAAATTGTGAATCGCGCAATCTGTGGCGAAAACATATGGAGAATCAACACCTGCACGCTTACATGGCTGCGACGGTAGGATCTGTTGAGAAATCAAGCCTCAACGGAATAACTCAGATGGCAGAAAGGATTGAATGGCCAGAATCTTGTCGCCCATGAAAAGACTCTTCTGGCTCGTATGATTGAAACAGCCTGAGTCCGGTGAGCGGAGTCAGGCTGTTTCAATCATATTATTTGTGTAAACACGCAGGAAGCCAAAACTTAAAGTCCTCGAGCGATCAAGTATTCGACCAAATCCAACACCCTGCAGGAATAGCCCCACTCATTATCGTACCAGGCCAGCACTTTGACCATTCTGCCGCCGATCACCTTGGTCGACAGGGCATCAACAACAGAAGAAGCCGGATTGCCATTGAAATCTTTTGAAACAAGGGGCAATTCACAGTATTCCAGCAGTCCCTTCAGCGGACCGTTAGCGGCGTCCTTGAATGCCTTGTTAACCGAATCGACAGTGACGTCCCTATCAGTTTCTGCGACCAGATCGACCAACGAAACATTAGGCGTCGGCACACGCACAGCCATACCATCCAGCTTGCCTTTCAGTTCGGGCAGGACCAGCGCAACGGCCTTGGCGGCTCCGGTCGAGGTTGGGATCATCGATTGACCAGCCGCCCGAGCCCGACGCAAATCACTATGCGGCAGATCCAGAATACGTTGATCATTGGTGTATGAGTGGATTGTCGTGACCAAACCCTTAACGATTCCAAAGTTTTCCACAAGCACCTTGGCAACAGGCGCCAGACAGTTTGTCGTGCAGGACGCATTCGACACAACATGATGGCTGACCGGATCATAATCCTGCTCGTTGATCCCCATGCAAACCGTCAGATCCACATCCTTACCCGGAGCACTGATAATCACTTTTTTTGCGCCTGCTTCAATATGTTGAGCTGCAGCGTCGCGCCTGGTGAAAAGACCGGTTGACTCAATCACAATATCAACACCAAGTTCTTTCCATGGCAGATCCACTGGAGATTTTTCTTTAAGAACCCTGATCTTTTACCCGACACGATGAGACAATCATCTGCAACCCGAACGTCTTCAGCAAAAATACCATGGACAGAATCATATTTAAGCAGATGGGCAAGTGTCGCCGCATCCGTCAGATCGTTAATCGCTACAATATCGACACCGGAAGAACCTTGTGCCGCGCGCAAAAGATTACGACCGATACGGCCAAAGCCATTGATTGCCACCCTAACAGACATAGTTTCTCCATAGTTTAGTTTACGCATGCTGATCACTGCTCCTCTTCAAGTCGGCACAGCCAGCAAGTTAACGGTCAATTTGAATCGGAGAGCACTCTTTGCTGACGACTAGCCCCGTTGAGCGGCTCTGTCCAGAGCCGCCCTCACCTGTTCGGTAATCACTCCCCATTGCTTATCAGCAATCTGCTGTGTTGTCGCCAACCAGGAACCACCAATATTACTAACCACAGGGAGAGACAGATATTCATTCATGTTCGTCAGGTTAACTCCGCCCGTCGGACAGAACTGAACTCCCTGACTGGCGTAAGGGCCACTTAAAGCCTTTAGCATACCGACACCACCGGCCGGTCCGCGGGAAAGAATTTAAGCAGCCGACATCCGAGCGCAAGCCCCTGCTCTATTTCAGACGGAGTCATGACTCCTGGTATAAACAGAGTCTCTTTTGTTGAAAAAAAGTGACAATATCGGAATTCAATCCTGGCGCGAGAGCAAAATCAACACCCACGTCAAGTGCTCTTCGCGCCTGTTCCGCCGTGACAACGGTTCCTGCACCAATCAACATTTCAGGATATGCTTTGCGAATGCGTGAGATTGCATCGGCGGCGGCAGCGGTACGAAAAGTGACTTCAATAACATCCATGCCACCAGCTAACATTGCTTCGGCAAGCGGTTCAGCATCCGCAGCATCATCAATGACAATAACTGGAATCACGGGTCTTTCAAGAAGCTTATCAAGCATGATTATTCCCTTTCTGATTGATCCTTAACTGACAGGAATTCTTTTATGTTGAACTAAATGACTCTAAGCAACCAATTCAGCCCATTTACGAGACTGAATAATTTCCTTCTATGTCTCGTATTATAAAACTTAGTTTCGCAATATTGTCAAGCGAACTTTTTTAAGACAATAGATATATTAGCAAACCCATTGAAATACGGAAAATTGTGATACCTATATCTTTTATTTTTATGGATTATTGATTGGCACATCAAACCAAAACAATTAGAATAAGGGCAGATAGTTTCACATTACGAAACCTATTGCCATATAATAGAATTTGATGCTAAATTTCTCTGGAGATGGACGCAAGCCATTATCATTGATCCGCAGGCAATAATCGAAGAAAGCGGATCCGCTTAAATTAATTGCATTCACGCATGAGCGACAAGGAGATAATAATGAATTACCTGCAGGAGATGTTCAGCCTTGATGGTCAGACCGCCATTGTCACAGGTGGAGCCGGCGCTATTGGTACAGTCATGTCGGAAGCTCTACTGAAAGCTGGAGCCAATGTTGTGGTATGGAGTCGAAGTCAGGAATCGATTGACCAGGTAATAAGCAGGCTGGAAAAGACCGAGGGAGCGCAGGGCCGCATCGTAGGGCTGCGCTGCGACACAGGCACTGAAGAAGCTGTCTCTAAAGCACTGGACGATTCAATCAAACTTTTTGGCTCAGTCGATATTCTGATCAACGGCGTTGGCGGCAACATAGGAAAGTCCGATTTCATTGACACTGAAATTGAAATGTTTGAAAAAGTTCTGCACATGAACCTGATCGCCGGACTGATGATTCCAACTAAATTAATTGCCAAATACTGGATCGACAACAGCATAAAGGGATCGATCATCAACATCACTTCGATGGCTTCCTACAATCCATTAACGGGCGTCTGGGGTTACGATGCAGCAAAATCAGCAACACTCAACCTGACCATGGGCTGTGCCAACGAATTTGCCAAGCACGGAATCAGGGTTAATGCCATTGCCCCAGGTTTTTTTATCGGTAAACAGAACAAGGCTCTGTTGATCGACGAGGAAACCGGCGAATATACAGCACGAGGCAAAGCGGTTATCGGCCACACCCCCTACGGCCGTTTCGGCGATGTTCAGGAGCTGGCCGGTGCAACTCTGTTCCTTGCCAGCAGCAAAGCTTCAGGGTTTGTCACCGGGGTTTCAATCCCTGTCGATGGCGGTTATCTGATTCACAATATCTAAGGGGGTTCTATGAGCCAACAAACGATACGCTGGGGGATTCTGGGCGTCGGTGATGTCTGTGAAATCAAAAGTGGTCCGGCCTTTCAAAAGTCAGATCATTCTGAACTGATTGCGGTGATGCGTCGTAATAGATCCAAAGCACGGGATTTCGCAATACGACACAAGGTGCCTCAATGGTACGACAGCGTTGACGGCTTACTTAATAATCCCGGAATTGATGCAATCTACGTCGCCAGTCCTCCCCGCTTTCACCTGGAACATACCCTGTCGGCCATTGCCGCGGGCAAACATGTCTATCTGGAGAAACCGATGGCCATGTCGGCTGCAGAGTGTCAACAGATCATTGACGCCGAAAGCAAGTCAGACTCAAAGGTTGCTGTGGCGCATTACAGGCGTGCCCTTCCTGCTTTTATCAAGCTGCGTGAACTGATCGAAAATGGCGCAATCGGCCAACCCAAAATTGCCGAGGTCCGAATTTTTCAAGCTCCGGACAATTCTCTTATCGCCACATCAGAAGACAACTGGCGATGGAACCCTGAGATCTCCGGCGGCGGCCTGTTCCATGATCTGGCGCCGCATATGCTCGACTTGATGCTCTGCTATTTCGGCCAACCAGTCAACGTCAGTGGATATTCGTTGAGGCAGAACAATTCCTCAAGCGCTGACGACCTGGTTCAGGGAACAATCCTGTTCTCCAACAATGTCCTGTTTCAGGGCAGTTGGTGTTTCAGCATTGCAGAATGTGCGGCAGGAGACAGTCTGACGATCACCGGCGACTCAGGACAGATCAGCTGTAATTTCTTTGGTGAAAAAGTCCAGCTAACCACAGCGGCAGGATGCGAGATTTTTGAATTCACCAACCCTGTGAATATTCAGCAACCGATGATCGAGCGCGTTATCGATTATTTCCTTGGGCTATCCCCCTGTCCATGCTCAACCCGCGATGGGCTGGCAACAATCAAACTGATGGAAGCAATGACCGGCGCGAAGCACTGATTTGCGCCGGTCAGGCCGGTCAGAGTTCGACCACAGCTTGACCACTCCAGTTTCAACCTTCCCCCAGGAGGAAAACTGCTCCAGCAGCTGGTCAAACGTACAGCGATGTGTCAACAGAGGGTCGACAACAACCTGCCCCTGTTCCATCGCTTCCATGACCCATTCAAAATCGGCCTTCGTTGCGTTACGACTGGACAACAGGGTGGTTTCACGTTTATGGAATTCCGGGTCATGGAAGGAGATGTCCGCCATAACCAGACTGACCAGAACATAGCGACCGCCATGAGCCAAGTTCAAAAATCCTTCCATCATCGATTGCGGGTTTCCGGTACAATCAAAATGACCGTGGGAAACTCGCCGTCAGTCAGTTCGCTCAGTCTTTCCCGCGGATTGTCCTTGCCAGCCGGGATCGTGGTCTCGATGCCGATTTGCTCTCGGGCAAAAGTCAGACGCCCTTCATCGATATCCATGACCATCACCTCACCACCTGAGATTCGGGCAAACTGGATCACCCCAAGGCCGATCGGACCAGCGCCAACAACCAGAACTTTTTCACCCGCCTGAATCTGGGCCCGCCTGACGGCATGGGCGCCGATGGCAAAGCATTCCACCATGGCCAGTTGATCGAAGTTGAGAGCGGTATTCTTAATCAGATAATCGACCGGGACAGAAATATATTCACGCATGCCGCCGTCGCTGTGAACGCCGAGCACGTTAATATCGGTACAGCAATTAGTGCGTCCGTTACGACAGGCAATACAGGTTCCGCAGCCCAGATACGGAACGATTGAAACAGGATCTCCGGTCCTTAAGCCCAGGTCATTTTCGTCAATTTCATGAATTTCTCCGCTCAGTTCATGGCCGAGAATACGGGGGTAATTAAAAAAAGGCTGACAACCGGCAAAAGCGTGAATATCGGTTCCGCAGATACCGACCCGCCTGATGCGAATCAAGGCTTCACCACTCTTTCTAGCAGGGATGGCCTCATCACTGGCTGTGAACGTTCCGGGTGTTGTGCAGGTTATGGTTTTCATATTACCAACTCCTTCAAACCATTATTATTGTCCATAAAGAGAGCGCCTTCGACCGCAAACGATCGAAAGCGCTCCAGGGTGATACAAGCAATTCTTTACGCCATCCTACTGAACTTTCAGAACAGCCTCAACCAGACCGTTTTTGTACTTGGCATCATACTCTTCAAGCAGATTCCTGGTCGCATCGGCAAAGGGGGTCACATCCTTAATTTCGTTGAACTCAACCCAGCCCTTATCGGTCATTTCCTTAACCATGGCACCCTCGTTTTTAGCCCACAACTCACGCTCATACTTGCTTGCATCAAGGGCAACCTGCTTAAGAACAGCGAGATTTTCAGGACCGAGCTTCTTGGCGGTGACAGCACTTAAGGCAACCAGGTCGGGAGTCATCAGATGACGTGAATAAGAAAAGTATTTGGACTGCTCATAAAGCTTGAGGGAGTACATGGTGACCGGGCTGTTTTCCCACCCATCGAGAACGCCCTGCTGCAGTGCAGAGTAAACATCAGACTGATTCATCGGAGTTGCAATGGCCCCCATCTGATTGATGGCGTTGATGACAGTTTTACGCCAATAACGCGAATTTTAAGTCCCTTAAGATCTTCAACACTGTTGATGGGACGCTTATTATTGATGAAGCTGCGAGAGCCGCCGTAGAAGTAAGTAAGGGGCACAAAACCTTTTTCTCCAGTGATTCCGCCAATATCTTGCCTGCTTCACCTTCCAAAGCGCGAAACAGCCCCTCTTCCGACTTGAACAGAAAAGGCTGAACCAGAATGTCCATTTCGGGGACATAGGATGAGAAGGTACCGGCAAACTGCTGAGCGATATCAACAGTCCCGAGAACCACCCCTTCGACCATCTCCTTGTTCCCGCCCAGTTGGCTGTTCGGATAAACATCGAGTTTGACTTCACCGTTGGTTCTCTTCTCAAGCTCCGTACTCATATAGCGCAGAGCCATAGTCATCGGGTGATCTTCTCCCAAAGTGTTGGTCGCTCGAATGACCATTGGACCGGCAAAAGCGACAGTTGAAAGCAAGAGTGACAGAGACAGCGTTAGCAGAATTAATCTTTTCATCTTCGACTCCTTATTAAGGTTGGATGTAGCCCGTCATGGATGGAATCCATGTGGAGAAAAACGGTACGAAAATGACTAAAAGAAGGACGAATACCATAGCCGCCAGGTACTTCCAGTAACACTTGAGAACGTCATTCAAGCTGATTCCGGAAATCCCCGACGCTACAAAGAGCGCTATACCGACAGGCGGCGTACACTGACCGATGGCCATATTGACAATCATGGCGACACCGAAATGGATCGGTTCAACACCGATCTGCATTACGATGGGCCAGACAATCGGCACAAGGATGATAATAATCGCTGATGGATCGAGAAAAGTTCCCATCACCAGAAACAGAGCGTTCAGCAACAGCATGATGATCCATTTGGAATCGGATAGTGAAATCACAAATGCTGCGATGGCAGCTGGAATATTCTCAGCGGTCAGAATCCAACCAAAACCGGATGCGGCAGCAACGGTAAAGACCACAACGCCGGTTGTGACAGCACTTTTGACGAAGATTGCCGGCATATCTTTGAACTTGAGTTCCTTGTAGATAAAGAAACCGACAATAAAAGAATAAAAAGCTGCGACGACAGAGGCTTCTGTCGCGGTAAAAATGCCGCCGACAATGCCACCGACAATAATGACAACAGTCAGAATGGCCAGAATTGAATCGAGGCAGGATCGCACCAGCTCTTTAAATGAAACCCGCTGTTCCGGTTCAATCTTGCGCACTTTACAATAGATGTAATTGACCACCATCAAACTGAGCCCCATCAACAAACCGGGCAAAACGCCCCCCATAAACAAACCACCGATCGAAACGCCGGCGGTCACGCCAAGAATAATCATTGGAATAGAGGGTGGGATGATGATGCCGATGGAACCAGCCGTTGCCATAACCGAAGTCGCAATATCGGAACCGTAGCCTTTGCGCTTCATCGCCGGGATCAGCAAGCTTCCAACGGCTGCGGTATCGGCTGCGGCGGCACCAGACAGTCCGGCAAAGAACATGGCGGCGGCAACGCTTGTATTGGCCAGGCCACCTCGGATATGGCCGATCAACGCCGAAGAAAAGTTAACCAGGCGACGTGAGATACCACCCGATTCCATAAAACCACCGGCCAGGATAAAAAAAAGGAATTGCGATCAAATGATAGTTACCGCAGGACCGGAACAGCTTTAAAACAATGGCGATCGAATCGATATCGCTGGCGATAAACATGGCCAGCACAGTTGAAATAATCAGGCAAAAGGAAACCGGCATCTGAAAGACCAGAAAGGCCAGAAAGAACAGGAACAGTGTCGTTGCCATGAGAGCCTCCCCTTAGCGTGTCTCAGGTAAAAAGAACCGGTCAAAAGCTTTTCCAGTGTATGGACAAACATAAATGCAGCGGACACCGGCAGCGACAGGTAGGCCCACATCATCGACAGAGGAAGAACATCCATAGTCTGGGCCCTGTTTATTTGAGTTAAATAGGCCCCTTATAAAAAAGAAACATGGTGAACCAGAGCATGATCGACCAGACCAGATAAAGAACAAGCTTGGCAAAAAATGGCGGAAAGCGGCGAATAAACAGATCAACATTGAAGTGCGCCAGAGATTCAATCGCCAGGCTGGCACCTAGAAAACTCGACCAGACAAATGAATAGGTCAACATCTCTTCTGACCAGGAGATCGGCGTGTGAAGAATAAAGCGGGCAATAATCTGAAGGGCTCCGCTGAAGAGCATGCTGACAAACAAAACGATGAGCACCCCTTTTTCCAGTGCGACCACGGTCTTGTTCACCTTGTCCCAAAACGTGACAAACATCTGCATTATAAATCTCCCTGAAGATAGTCATAAATTGAGGCAACAACGGTGACACCATCCTTCAGTGCGACCTTTTGGTTCTCAAGCTCTGGATCTCCGGGGACCAGAACCTTGTCAAACCGGCCCGGATCTGCATCGTGCAGCTGATCGACCATGGCATCCATCTGCGCCATGAAGCTATCGACACCAATAAAGGTTGACGGATCGATGGCAATCATCAGTCCCGACAGTTCACGCTTTGTTTCATAATCGGCATACATGGCTTTGATATGCGGCCCCGAAGGCAGCCCCAGCAGGACACCGGCCAGAACATCAATCGCCATACCGATGGCATAGCCTTTATATCCGCCAAACGGCGTGAGGCTCCTGACCTGATGAGGGTCGGTTGTCGCTTGCCCGTCTTGATCGAGGCCCCACCCTTCAGGAATAGAAGTCCCTTTTTCACGTGCATGCAGCACTTTGCCGAATGCGACATGGCTGGTTGCCATATCGATGATGACATCCTGATTTTTATTGCACGGAAATCCCATGGCCAGGGGATTGGCACCGAAAAAAGGTTGGCAGCCACCAAAAGGAGCAACAAGTTTATCGCCCGGCACCATAGCGATGCCAATCATCTTCTCTTCAGCCGCCTGACCAACGAAATAGGAAAGCGCACCGCAGTGACTGCTGTCTTCGATTCCGACCATGGAAATGCCAGAATCTGCAGCCATTTCGATGGCATGATTCATGGCTTCTATCGCGGCAACATGCCCCATTCCGCCGTCGGCATTCAACAGACCACTGCCGCTGCGAAGTCTATGAAAACTGAAATTTGGATTTATGTTCAGACTCCCCGCAAGAAGACGCTTGACATAGTGTTCCACCCTGATGACCCCATGTGAGTAAACACCGCGGATATCAGCACTGACCAGGACATTCGCCGTCTGTTCAGCATGGGACGCAAGCAGACCGGTCGCTTCAAGTTTTTACTGACCAGCGCACGCAGGACATCGGCATCGACCTGAACATCGGATTCATTTTGTGCCATGTTCATTCTCCTGACTGAAGATAGGCGTAGGTTGAAGCAACAACGGCGACACCGCGCTCTTTCGCTTTGGCTTCATTGATCAATTCAGGATCGCCAGGAACCATAACCTGGTCAAATCCGGGACCCGCCGGGACCGCGTGAAGTTGATCGATCATGGCATCCATCTGCTCCATAAAAAATCCGCCTCCGTATAAGTCGATGGATCAATAGCGATCATCAACGCAGCGAGATGACGCCTACGCTCATAATCTCCATACATGGCGGTAATATGGGGGCCAAACCGGGCGCCGAGCAGGACACCGGTCAGGACATCAATAGCCATCCCCAAGGCATACCCCTTGTACCCGCCAAGAGGGCTTATTCCACGAACCGAATGAGGATCGGTTGTCGGGTGACCATTTTCGTCCAATCCCCATTCTGGCGGTATTTCTATATTTTTCTCTCGAGCATGGAGGATTTTTCCATAGGCAACATGACTGGTCGCCATGTCGATAATAACGTCCGGATGCTTTTGACAGGGAAACCCGAAAGCGATCGGATTCGTGCCGAAGAAAGGTTTGATGCCGCCAAAAGGACTGACACATTTGTCTGTCTGAACAAGAGCGATGCCGATCATCCCCTTTTCGGTCGCCCGGGAGACAAAATAGGACAGTGCGCCGCAATGACTGCTGTCCTCTATGCCAACCATGGCAATACCCGTTTCGGGTGCCATCTCAACGGCCCTGGTCATTGCTTCGACACTGGCGACATGGCCCATGCCGCCGTCAGCATTAAAGATTCCGCTGCCGCTACGGATTTTACGAAAGGTGAAGTTGGGGCTAGGGTTCAGGCTGCCAGTAATAAGACGTTTGACATAGTGCTCAGTTCGAATAACTCCATGAGAATGAACACCGCGTGAATCTGCACTGACAAGAACATCGGCAGTCAGTTCTGCATGAGGTCGGTTCAGCCCGGCTGAAACCAGCTTATCTGCAACCAGCATACGTAATTCATCGGCGTTGACCAGGACTTCAGGGTTTTCTTCTTTCACCATGACCTCCATAACAAAAAGTCAGACAGGCTTATAAACAGCCTGTCTGACCTTGCGATAAATCATCTCATCGATCGACGCGAGCACCACCTCCGCCAACGATCTTTTCAACTTCTGCCAAAGAGGCCATCGTCGTATCCCCAGGCGTCGTCATCGCCAGAGCACCGTGAGCAGCCCCATACTCAACGGCTTGCTGAGGGTCGCCTAATTCCATCAGCCCGTAAATGAACCCCGAAGCGAAGCTGTCACCGCCACCGACCCGATCCATGATTTCAAGATCCGGACGATGCACAGAGGAGTAAAACCGACCGTCAAACCAACACATGGCTCCCCAATCATTGATCGTCGCGGTCTTGACCCCGCGCATGGTTGTCGCCGTGGCTTTAAAATTCGGAAACTCGGCAACAGCCCTTTCAATCATCTTTTCGAATGAGGATATCTCCAGTTCGGTCAAGTTTTCGTCCGCCCCTTCGACTTCATAGCCAAGACAGGCTGTGAAGTCTTCTTCATTCCCGATCATGACATCGACATACTCAGCAATACGGCGGTTTATTTCCTGGCATTTTTTGATACCACCGAAACCTTTCCACAGGGAGGGTCGATAGTTAAGGTCGTAGGATACGATCGTTCCATGCTTTTTAGCTATTTTCGCTGCCTCAATGACAACTTCACCCGTTGTTTCAGACAGGGCGGCAAAGATACCGCCGGTGTGAAACCAGCGCACACCCAGTCGGCCGAAGATATGCTCCCAATCAATGTCTCCCACCCTGAGCTGGGATGAAGCGGTATTGCCGCGATCAGAGCAACCGACAGCGCCACGAATCCCAAAGCCGCGTTCGGTGAAGTTCAGGCCGTTGCGTACAGCCCGGCCGATACCATCGTAGTCCACCCATTTGATCAGAGAGGGGTCGACACCTCCCTGCAGGATCAAGTCTTCCATCAGCAGTCCCACTTCGTTATCGGCAAATGCAGTTACGACAGCGGCTCGTTGCTTGAAACAACGGCGCAGCCCCTGGCCACATTATATTCACCACCACCTTCCCAGGCACGGAACTGACGGCTTGTCCGTATTCTCCCCTCACCGGGATCAAGGCGCAGCATGACCTCACCAAGTGACAGGATATCGAAACGACATTGATCCTTTGGCTTAACCGCAAATGCTTCAGACATCTTTTATTCTCCTCATGTTCAAATCGTTAAACTTCTCGCTATTCCCAGCTGCAGACCTCGTATTTCAGCTAACCCACGCAATCTCCCGATTGCGCTATATCCGGGATTGGCGGGTGCAGGTTTCGCCAAGTCGTCAAGCATGGTATGACCGTGATCAGGACGGAAAGGAAGTTGCCAGTCAGCTCTTCCATCATCACGTCGCTGATTCATTTCTTCGACCAGAGCTCTGACGATCTCGTACATATCAATTGATCCACCCAAATGATCCGCTTCAAAAAACTGCCATCCGATTGGCGCTGGGTGCTGCGCAAATGAACACAATGAATCCGTTTCCCGTAGCGCTTAACCATACCGGGAAGATCATTGTCCGCTCGCGGACTGAAGGAGCCGGTGCAGAAGCAGATTCCATTGGCAGGGCTATCATTCATAGCCAGCAAATCTTTGATATCCCTCTCACAGGACATAATCCGCGGCAGCCCCATGATTGGATAGGGCGGATCGTCGGGATGGATAGCCAGTCGGACACCTTCGTCCCGAGCGACAGGGACGACTTCTTTGAGAAAAAGGCCCAAGTGATCTTTAAGGCGAGACTCATCGATGTCTTTGTATTGTTCCAACATCGCTCGCACGTCATCAAGCGATAGACCGAACTTGCAGCCGGGAAAGACATCGGTAATTGTTTTTTCAAAGCTGATCTTTTCCGAAGCACTCAAACTTGTGAAAAAATGCTCTGCAGCGTTGAGCTGTTTTTTTGAGTATTCACCGGCCGCACCCTGTCGTTTAAGCAGAAAAAGTTCAAATGCCGCAAACTTTATCGGGTCAAAATGTAAACACTGCGATCCATCTTTCAGCGTATAGGCCATATCAGTGCGGACCCAATCCAGGACCGGCATGAAGTTGTAAACAACCAACCGGATTCCCTCTGCGGCAAGATTTCGGAGCGATGTCTTGTAGTTATTTACATATGTTTGATAGTCCCCTGTTCTGGTTTTGATCTGCTCATGAACAGGTAAAGATTCCACGGCTGTCCAGCTCATCCCGGCATTGTCAATAACTTCTTTGCGTTCACGAATTGCCTTACGAGTCCAGATATTTCCGTAAGGGATCTGGTGCAGAGAGGTATAGATTCCTGTGGCACCGCTCTGCCTTATATGTGCCAGAGTGACCCTGTCCTCCGGTCCGTACCAACGCATGCACCCTTCCATCAACGCAATCATCTCGCCCTCTCACCATCAACAATAAGTTCATATATAAACCTAGTTTTATTATTTGTCAATATTTATGTTTATTATAAATATTTTTTCAATAAAAAACCATAGATAATCTTTTTATTTATAGATATTTACGATACTTAAACCATAACTTTTCGATCCATTCTGCCAGACTAGCATAAATAAATATGAATTCAACGATGTTCCATATTATAAAACCTATTGCCACAAAACAGAAAAATATGCTTATATAGCATAGCTTCATCAGCAAGACATTCGCAGACAAGCAACCAAAAAGTGCGACAAGTGGTCAGAGAAAATCGGTTCGTGTCCTGGAAACAATAAAAGACACCGACAACCTTTAGTGCAGAACAGGGAGAGACCAAAACTCTGTATATTCTTTGAAAAACAAGACCTTACTGATTGACGGGAGTGAATGAGCACGCTAAGATTCTGATCCTTGCGCCAGTCCATAACGACCGCTTCCTGAGAATTCAATGTGGTACTGGAGTTCATTCCGATGACAATATAGTGAAGAGAGAGTTATGAGCGTTCAATCAATAGATCGTACATTTGACATAATCGAGTTACTGTCAAGAGAACCCCGCAGCATTCCAATGACTGAAATCGGTCGCCGTCTCGATCTGCATAAGAGCACAGTCCATCGTCTGTTAACGACCCTGCGTAAACGCGGCTATGTTGAAAAAGAGGAAGAGACCGGAAACTACAAACTGGGACTCGGCTTCGTAGAGCTGGCCAGTCTCTACCTTAACAGCCTGGAGTTGAAAACAGAGGCGATTCCATTTCTCAATCAACTGACCAAGGCAACAGGTCAGACAACATTTCTTGCCATTATGGATGAGGCTGAAGTTGTCTATATGGATAAGGTCGAGACCTATCATAGCCTCAGACGTTATACGATTATCGGCAAGCGCCTTCCGATGCATACCACATCGCTGGGTAAAGCAATGCTGTCAGGGCTTAAAGACAGTGAGATAGAAGCTCTCTACCCGGACAGAAAACTGCAACTGATAACAAAAAAGACAATCCCCACGTTCGACATTCTGATGAAAGAAATCAAACAGATCAGGGAACGTGGATGGGCAATTGATGACGAAGAGAATGAAAAAGGCACCCGTTGCGTTGGTGCTCCTATCTACGATTACCGCGATCGCGTCATCGCAGCAATCAGTCTTGCCTGGGACATTAACGTCCATCCGGATCTGACCTGGACCGATTATGCAAAGCTTGTGGTTAAATGCGCCGCAGATATTCAATAAAATGGATGCACCCAAAATAAAATTCGTCAATTGGCTCAATAAAAGTCCTTTTCCCTGACTGTAAAACACTCAACTCTAAAAGGGGCGAAAACGATGAAGACAGTTCTATTCCGCAATGGTGATCAGATGCCCGTCATTGGCCTTGGTACCTGGAAATCAGCCAAAGGCGAGGTTTACAAGGCCGTCAAGGAAGCAATTCACTTCGGTTACAGACACATTGACTGTGCTTTGATTTACGGAAACGAAGCCGAAATCGGACAGGCATTGAGAGAGTGCCTCAATGATGGAACCGTCACCCGTGAGGAGTTGTGGATCACCTCAAAACTGTGGAACAGCTATCACTTGCCAGAGGATGTTCCCGTCGCCATCGAAAAACTCTGACGGATCTGCAGATCGATTATCTGGATCTCTACCTCATACATTGGCCGGTCGCACAAAAAGCCGGCGTCTGGCTGCCGGAAAAGCCAGAGGAACAGATTTCTCTGGACGACTGTCCCTTAAGCGAGACCTGGGCGGCCATGGAAAAACTGGTCCAGAAAGGCTTATGTCGGCATATTGGTGTATCCAACTTCAGTATCAAAAAATTGCAGGATCTGAACCAGAAAGCCCACATCAAACCGGAGGTCAACCAGATTGAACTGCATCCCTACCTGCAGCAGAAGGAGATGCTTCAGTACTGTCGCGACAACGGGATCCACATCACCGCATACTCGCCACTCGGTTCTCCAGACCGACCGGAACGTCTGAAGGTCGCAGACGAACCGGTCCTGCTTGAGGAACCCACAATTGTCAGCATTGCAGAGCGTCATGGTGTCAGTGCTGCCAGGGTGCTGTTGAACTGGGTATTGCGACAAGGGGCTTCGGTCATCCCAAAATCTGTTAATCCCGCGCGGATCAGGCAGAATTTATCAGCGACGGAACTAAACCTGACCAATGAGGATCTGCAGGCAATTGCCCAGTTGAACATCAACCGGCGCTATGGTACCGGATCTTCCTGGATTCTGGAAGGTGGGCCCTATACCATGGACAATCTCTGGGACGAATAACGCAGATTCAGGAATAAACAAAACCCCCGCCTCAAAAGAGACGGGGGTTCCTTATTGGCGCCCTCGACAGGATTTGAACCTGTGGCCTACCGCTTCATACCACTACAGCTTTCACTGCCTTGAACACGTTTGTGGTCTGGACTTTCTCTTCACCCTATCGATCAGACTTAGGTGGTTGCCGTAAAGTCTCTACACCTTCCCTTTGCAGGGCTTGGCTCGGGATTGCCATCAGCATAATCTGTTAAGGTTTCCCCGAATTTGACAACATCCGCTTGCACGTTTCCATCACAAGCGCCCAAATTCTTTTTTTAGGAGGCGGTTGCTCTATCCAGCTGAGCTACGAGGGCCTAGCAGTTAAAATTTCAGCGACAACTTATACCTCAAAGAGCCGCTCTTGAAAACGAAAAAGAGAGCGTTTAGCAATGGCAGGACCGAATTATAGCCCGACCCTAAAACTTAAGCAGGCTGTAAACTTTTCCATCAGGCAGCCGGTCACGGCCTTTCAGAAATTCCAGCTCTGCCATAAAGGCACATTCATGCAATATGGCGCCATGTCTTTCCACCAGAGCGACTACCGCAGCCATGGTTCCACCTGTCGCCAATAGATCGTCGGCAATAATGACCCGATCGCCCTCTTTCAGAGCATCTTCATGCATTTCAAGCGTATCTGTACCGTATTCCAGTTCATAGCTGACACTGCTGGTTTTATAAGGCAGCTTCCCCGGCTTACGAACGAGAGTAATACCGGTACCCAGCTTATACGCCAGAGCCGCACCGAGAATAAACCCACGTGCTTCGATACCAACAATTTGATCAATTTTCAGGCCAACGTATCGATGAGCCATCAAGTCCACCATGCGGTGAAAACTCTTGGCATCTGCCAGCAGGGTTGTAATATCTTTAAACACAATCCCCTTTTTAGGGAAATTGGGAATATCGCGGATAATCCCCTTCAGTTCTTCCATCGGTCCTCTCCTCTACTGGCCATCTTCCTCTGAAAAGCGTTCCTGCAATGTTTTTTTCAGTTTGGTCAGACTTTTCGCTTCAATCTGCCTGATGCGTTCACGTGTCACACCGAACTTCTGTCCGATGGTATCAAGAGTCTGAGGTTCACGGTCATCAAGTCCAAAGCGCATGGCCAGAATTTCGCGTTCATTCTCGTTGAGGTCGTCCATCCATTCCAGGACATGAGCAAAACGATCCAAGTCTTCTATCATCTTGCCGGGATCAACCAAATTTGTGTCTTCAATCGTATCGATCAGGCTGTAGTCCTCATTATCGCCCATGGGATGTTCGATGGAATAGGTTTTCTTGACCAAAATCATCATCCTGCGGACATAAGAAGGCTCGACCCCCATTGCGTCACCAATTTCTTCATCTGTCGGATCACGTTTCAGCTTCTGAACCAACTCACGATTAATCTTGACCAGCTTATTGATATCGTCCGCGACATGGACAGGCAGTCGAATGGTGCGACTCTGATTCACCAGAGCACGCTCAATCGACTGGCGAATCCACCAGGTAGCATAAGTTGAGAAGCGACACCCCTTACTGACTTTAAATTTCTCAACCGCTTTGATCAGGCCCATATTCCCCTCTTCGATTAAATCGAGAAAAGGAAGTCCACGATTCATATAGCGCTTGGCTATTTTCACGACAAGACGCAGATTGGATTCGATCATACGATCCCGGGCAGCATCGTCCCCCTGGGCTATCAAGCCTGCCAACTCACGCTCATCTTCAGCCGTCAACAGATTACTCTTCTGAATTTCCTTAAGGTAAATCTTGATTGCGTCTGCAGTTGCCTGTTCGTCATCAGCCGCATAAACCTTCTCAACCGACTGAGATGGTTTACCGTTGCCTTCCAATTCTATTTCGGTAAACCCATCCATATCATTATCACTTTTCCGATCAGAGTCAGCCGATTCATCGTAATCAGAACCAAAGTCCTGCATACTCTCCTCCCCGCAACGACATCACACCAAGTGCAGATTATTTTCTTCGTAAGAAAACATAGCTTTCGTCAACGGCCACGTCTGGATATTTTCGACAGTTACAACGGTCCGTGAGTTACGAAAAAACCAATAAAAACAATAAAAACAATAAAAACAATAAAAACAATAAAACAGTCTAAGGTTGAACATCGGTCATGGCAAGTACAAAATCGGATTAACAGCTTGCTTGCCTTTTCTAACCTCAAAATGCAATCTGGCCTGTCCACCGGCCGGAGGAACACCCGAAACTGCTATTTTTTCACCCTTACTGACAAAATCCCCCTGCCTGACAGCATTGCTGCTATTAAAACCGTAGACGGTAAAGAGATCATTTTCATGCTGGATAATAATAAGGAAACCATAACCATTGACACCGTCACCGCTGTAGATAACTTTTCCAGCCTCGGCAGCAACCACAGGACTCCCGGCCCTGACACCAATCTCTATCCCCTTGCCACCTCCAGCCCTGGCCTCGCTACTGAATGAGCGTACAATTTCCCTCGCAGCGGCCAGCGTAATTTTTTACACTGGTCGCTTTTGCTGGGATTGCCTTCTGTATTTTCCGGACTGGCTCTGATGTTGTTTTTTGAACAACCGCAGTGGTTTTCGAAGTGTTTGTGTTCGCTGGACGTGTTTTCTTTGTTACAAGCTTTTTTGTACTGGCTTAACCACAGAAACATGACGTACACGCTCTGCTCCAGGGATATAGAGCCTGGCTCCCGCTTTGAGTTGAGCCGGGTCCTGAACTCTGTTGACTCTGGCCAGATATGCTTCATTTATGCCATACGTCTTGCTGATCCGATAAAGAGTCTGTCCCGGCCTTACGGTGTGATAGACTCCGGTTTCACAGCCCAGAAGCAACAAGCTCCCAACGATAAAGGAAATGACAGACAGTCGACGTAACCAGGAAGGGAGTTTATTTTCAACAATTGAAAATTGAACCTGTTCCATACCTGTCACCTGACACAAGGAAGCTAAGCAAGCGCTTTGATTAAGAGAATCACAATGATAATAGCAGCGAGCAGAAGAATAGAAAACAGATTAAAATATTTTCAATCAAATTACGGGCGGAGTTGCCGAAATAATAAAATGTTGCCGCTACCAGAAAAAAACGCAAACTTCGCCCGATTAAGGAAGCAACGATAAAAACCGGCAGGCTGATCTGAAAAACTCCTGCCGAGATTGTGAAAATTTTATATGGAATTGGAGTGAAGCCTGCGGCAAAAACAGTCCAGAATCCGTACTGCTCGAAAAGCATGCGGACATGTTCAAAGCCAGTGGCATTGACTCCCGGAACATATTGGTAAAAATACGGCTCCACAGCCCCCCAAAATCCCCAACCGATAGCATAACCCAGAATACCACCGGCAACGGAACCTACGGATGTTATCAGGGCGAAACGATAAGAGCGTGCGGGGGCAGCCAGAGCCAGAGCCATCAGGAGAACATCGGGAGGAACCGGGAAAAAACTGGCTTCGGCAAAGGCCAAAAAAATAGCGCCGGAGTTCCATAAGGCGTGTCCGCCCAGGAGAGCACCCAATCATACAGACGTCGGAATAACTTCATCAGAGAGACTCTTCCTGCCACCCTTGCTCGCCGATAAGGGGAACAAACCGGCATCCCATCATCTGCTCACGCTTGAAGCTTCCGTCTTCCAGGCGGATGACCCGAACGAGGACCTGCTGTTCCCGATCCCCGACGGGAAGCACCAGTGTCCCGTTGATCTCGAGTTGAGCTAAATACTCAGCGGGGATATCTGGGGATCCGGCGGCAACAAGAATAGCATCAAAGGGAGCCTGATCTTTCCATCCCATCGTCCCGTCACCAAGCTTGATATTAATATTGCTCAGACGTAATTGATCCAGAACTTTTCTGGCTTTAGCGGCTAAGGATGAGATTCTTTCGATCGAATAAACACGCCTTGCCAGATGAGCGAGAACCGCAGTCTGATAACCGGAGCCGGTCCCCACCTCAAGCACTCTTTCATCCCCCTTGAGGCCCAATGCCGCAGACATTGCTGCGACCATGAATGGCTGCGATATTGTCTGTTTTTCACCAATGGGTAATGACGAATCACTGTAGGCGTGGCTCTGGAGCCCCGATTCGACAAACAGATGACGAGGAATCTGCCTCATCGCGCCGATCACACGTTGGTCTGTTATCCCCCGAGCAACGATCTGCTGATCAACCATCCGCCGTCTGGATATCGAATAATCAGTCACCAGAGACTCCTGCAGCGCTCCAAGTCCATCTCGACAGTTCCTGATAAGACGTTTCATGCGTCATATTGCTTTTCAGAGGAGTAACTGAAATTTTACCGGCTGCGACAGCATTACAATCACTGCCGGGGATATCTTCAAAACCGAGTTCGGAGCCACCTATCCAGTAATAGCTGCGTCCCCTCGGATCCCGGTTGCAGATGACCTCGTCCCCGTACCGCCTCTTCCCCTGACGGGTTAATTCAACGCCGCTGCACGGTCCGGACGGGATATTCACATTGAGGAAGGTTTCCCCGGGCAAACCGGTCTGAAGGATCTTCTGGGCAAGAACAGCGGCATAAGATGCTGCAGCATCAAGATCCTCCTGTTTAAAAACAGAGGCATCAAGCGAAACTGCAAAAGCGGGCAGCCCCATCAGCGACGCCTCCAGAGCAGCGCAAACTGTTCCCGAATAGGTAATATCCTCGCCCAGGTTGGAGCCTCGGTTGATGCCGGAGACAACCAGGTCGGGCTGTTCCCGAATCAAACCGTGAACACCAAGGTTCACACAGTCGGTAGGAGTCCCATCGACAGCAAAACATCGGGTTTGATTTCTTCTGCCCGCAACGGGTGATCAAGCGTCAATGCGTGCCCACAGCACTGCGATTCCTGTCCGGAGCGACGACAACAGCACGGCCAATCTCATTCATCGCAGCGGCCAGGGCGATAAGTCCCGGTGATCGGACACCATCATCATTGGTAACAAGAATCAGCACGGAGGAATCTTTCTAACGACTGAGGTCTAAAAGACGTTGGCGCAAGCGCCGGAGATCGGCCTCAATATCTTTCAGAAGATCTTCGGGCGTCACTTTGTCAACCTGAGCAAGCAAGGCCCGAGCGTCAATTTTAAGCTGCTGACGGGCACCGGCAATAGTAAAGCCCTGCCGATAAAGTAGGTCCTTTATCAACAGGGCTGTTTCGACATCTTCTCGTCGATAGAGACGTTGATTAGTACGACTTTTAACCGGTTTCAACTGCGCAAACTCAGTCTCCCAATAGCGGAGAACATGGGTTTCAGTTCCAGCAATGCTGCAACTTCACCGATTTTAAAATAGAGCTTGTCAGGTATTTCCACTACAGAGCTCAGAGATACTAGACATCTTCGTTAATGGACGCCTTGAGAACCTGACTTGGTTTAAACGTCAGTATTTTGCGTGCACTTATCTCAATTTCACTTCCCGTCTGAGGATTGCGTCCACGACGAGAGGCCTTTTCCTTGACGACAAAGTTGCCAAAACCGGCTATCTTGATTTTTTCACCCTGTTCCAAGGTTGATTTCATCAAATCAAAAACCATCTCGACAATTGCGGCGGATTCTTTTTTGGAAAACCGGTCGTCAAGTAAACACTTTCAATCAAATCTGCTTTTGTCATGATCCCTCCTGCTATGCCTTGCAGGCGTTATATTCATTACTATCTATCTAATATTTAAGGACTTTACCATACAGAATTCATTGCCGCAAGGGCTATCAACGAATTTCTGCACCAAGTTGATGACAGAGAGAACGGATCAGCTTGTCATGGAACTTGGTGACCTCTTCTTCTGTTAAGGTTTTTTCCAGGTCACGATAGCGCACCCGGATCGCCAGACTCTTCTTACCTTCCGGAATCCCCTTCCCTGTATAAAGGTCAAACAGGTTGACACTCTCAAGCGACTTAAGCTTTGTGCGTTGAACAATATCCATCACCTCAGAAGCCCGGATTGACTCGTCGAGCAAAAGAGCACTGTCACGAATCATATCAGGAAAACGTGATAGCGGCTTGAATTTAGCAAAATTACCCGCAAGAGAGATCATTTTTTCAACATCCAGTTCACACAGGTAAACCGGCTGATCGATACTGAACCGACTCAGAACCTGTGGATGGACCTCACCAAGAAAACCGATGACATCCCGGCCAATCATCAGACGGCATGACTTGCCCGGATGAAAATAGTTCTGAGAGTGTCCTGCATCAAACGACGCATCACCAAGATTCAGGGCCGAAATCACGCCCTCAACAACACCTTTCAGGTCATAAAAATCAACTGCATCGGCGGACTGCGCCCAGCCTTCAGGCTCACGTCGACCAGACATCACAGCCGTCAGGGTCAAACGCTCATGACATTTCGCGTGATCTCCCTGACTCAAGAACACCGGACGTAATTCAAACAGGCTCAGATCGGAACTTCTGTAGCTGAGATTTCTTGAAACCGTTTCCAATAGACTCGGGACCAGACTGGTTCGCATAACAGCCTGATCCTCAGAAAGCGGATTCATGATCGCGACATTGGACATGCGTGGATCGTCGGCAGCCAAACCTATTTTTCCATAGAATCAGCGGCTATAAATGAATAGTTCATTGCCTCTGAAAATCCGTTATTAACCATTAATTGACGCAATTGACGTTGTGTCTTCAGGCTGAGCGAAGGCAGCTTGGCGTCAACAGTTCCAACCGGCATGGTTACGGGGATACGATCGTAGCCGTAAAGCCTGGCAACCTCTTCAACCAGATCAACCTCTCGTTCAATGTCGGGCCTGAAACTCGGAACCGTCACGCATAAACAATCGACCGCGGTCCCGGGCTTGACCTGTAAACCGATCGACTCCAGCAAAACCTGAATGGTTTCACAATCAATCGCAATATCAAGTAACGCTTCCACCTTTTGTTGTCGCAGTTCTATTTCAACAGAGTCAAGCTTACGCGGATAATTATCTATCATCCCCGACAAGACCTGACCACCACCAAGTTCAGCAATCAGCCCGGCCGCACGATCCAGAGCGACGGGAACCATATCGATATCGGCACCACGTTCAAAACGATGAGACGCTTCGGTATGCAGGCCAAAGCGCTTACTGGTTCTTCTGATCGCTGTCGGTTTGAAATAGGCGGCCTCAAGTAAAACAGTCTGGGTATTCTCCTGGACCTCGGAGTTCTGACCACCCATGACACCACCAATAGCGACGGAACGCTTACCGTCACAAATCATCAGGTCTGCACCGGTCATCGTATGCTGCTGGTCATCAAGGGTTGTGAATTTTTCACCATCCTGAGCGCGCTTAACGACAATACGTCCCTCTTCAAGGAAATTAAAATCAAACGCGTGCAACGGATGCCCCAGTTCCATCATGACATAGTTAGTCACGTCAACGACATTGTTGATCGAGCGCATACCAACGGCTTCTAGACGACGGACCAACCACTCCGGTGAGGGACCAATCTCGATGCCTGAAATCATACGTGCAGCATAGCGTGGGCAATATTCTGAATCTTCAATCGTTATTGACGTTTTCGATTCAATCGTCTCGGTCGACGCACTGATTTCAGGGGCAGGGAGACGCAATTTCTGCCCGCACATAGCAGCCACTTCACGGGCGACACCAACTACACTCAGACAGTCGGGACGGTTTGGTGTCAAACCGATTTCGATCATGAAATCTTTGAGATTGAGCGCATCAAAAACCGGCCGGCCAAGCTCCAGATCAGAATCAAGAATCATGATTCCAGCAGCATCGTCGGCAATACCCAATTCTTTTTCCGAGCAAAGCATTCCCATGGAAACCTGTCCACGGATCTTTGATTTCTTGATTTTAAAATCACCGGGCAGGACCGATCCGGGCTGAGCCAGTGCGACCAGGTCACCGGTCTTGTGGTTCGTTGCACCACAAACAACTTGCACAATATCGGCCCCGTTATTGACCTGACAAACCGTCAACCGATTAGCGTCCGGATGCTGCTCAACCGACTCCAGACGAGCGACAATTACGGAATCCAAACCCCCGCCGATCTCCTCCAGAGTATCTACTTCAAGACCCAGCATAGTCAAACGATCACAGAGTTCCTGGGGGGAATAGTCGAAATCGACAAATTCTTTAAGCCAATTATAGGTAACGATCATCTGTCGTAATCCTTACTTCAATATCAAAACTGCTTGAGGAAGCGCAGGTCATTTTCAAAAAACAGGCGCAGATCATTAACGCCATATTTCAGCATGGCAATACGCTCAAGGCCCATACCAAATGCGAAACCGCTGTATTTTGACGGATCGTAGCGAACTGAATCAAAAACAGCGGGATCGATCATACCGCAGCCAAGAATCTCAAGCCACCCCGTACCACTGCAGACCCGGCAACCTTTACCACCACAGATCACGCACTCAATATCGACCTCAGCACTGGGTTCGGTGAAAGGAAAGAATGAGGGACGGAAACGGACTTCAAGGCCATCACCAAAAAATTCATTCAAAAATGAGTCAGATCCCCTTTAAGTCACCAAAGGTCACTTTCGTGTCAACAAGAAACCCCTCAATCTGGTGAAACATTGGACTGTGAGTCAAATCGGAATCACGTCGATAGACAGTTCCGGGGCGATAACGCGAACCGGAGGCTCTGCGTTCATCATTGTCCTGATCTGGACCGGCGATGTGTGTGTCCGTAAAACCAGATCTTCACTTATGTAGAAAGTGTCCTGCATATCGCGAGCGGGATGATCCTTAGGAATATTGAGCGCTTCAAAATTGTAGAAGTCCTGCTCAATTTCCGGGCCCTCCTCGACGGTAAAGCCGAGGCGGGAAAAGATATCGACGATTTCATTCGTGACCAAAGTCACAGGATGAAGACTGCCCGTGGCACGTTTGCGGCCAGGCATGGTCACATCTATTTTCTCACTGGCGAGGCGCTCCGCAATCTCCTGTGTCTGCAACTCATCCTGACGCAGAGTAAAGGCTTCCTCAAAGCGACTCTTCAAACCGTTGACCAGATTCCCGACTGCGGGACGGTCATCAGGTGAAAGATCTCGCATTCCCTTCATAACTCCAGTCAGGGCACCTTTCTTCCCCAGAATACCGACGCGCACATCCTGCAGCGACTTAAGATCAACCGCATCCTGTAATGCCTTCAGAGCATCCTGCTGCAATATCTCCAAACGTTCTTTCATAAGATCAATCCAGTACTGAGCCCGGTAAAACCAGGTTCAGGTTAAAATTTCAGTGATGGAATTAAGTGAGTGAACCGGAACAAAAAAAAAGAGATGGAGCGCTAACTCCATCTCCTTAAAACGGTATTAGGCTATTTACTGTAATTTAGCCTTGGCAGTTTCAACGACAACCGAAAAGCCACTCGGGTCGTTTACTGCAAGATCCGCCATAATTTTGCGATCCAATGCAACATCTGCCAACTTCAGGCCATGGATCAGGCGGCTATAGGAGAGACCGTTATCACGTGAAGCTGCGTTGATTCTGGCAATCCAGAGTGCACGAAAATCCCGCTTTTTGACACGACGGTCACGATAAGCGTAATTCAGAGCACGATCAACAGCTTCTGTTGCTGAACGGAACAACTTGCTTCTGGCACCACGGTAACCTTTTGCAAGCTTTAGTACTTTATTACGACGGCGTCTGGCTTTAAAGCCTCTTTTACTCTTGGCATCTCTCTTGCTCCTTCTTCGTTAAAGTTTCGGCATCAGCCGCGGCCGGATCTGCAGGGGGAGATAAGTCCCCACAGTTCACAACCAGTCATCCTGAAAGGGATGACAATCTGTTTACATGTACGGAATTAACTGGGCGATATTGCGCTCATCGGCTTTTGCAACAATAACCGATTGACGCAGGTCACGCTTCCGCTTAGTCGTCTTTTTGGTCAGAATATGGCTGGTAAAAGCCTTGTTCCGACGGATTTTCCAGTGCCGGTTTACGAAAACGCTTCGCAGCACCGCGATTAGTTTAATCTTGGGCATTTGTCTCTCCTGTTACGTATTTATCCAAATTCCGGTATTCCGGTTCACTTCTTTATCGGGCCAACCATCATGGTCATGAAGCGACCCATCTTGCTTGGCTTTGACTCGACCTGTCCAATATCCTTCAATGCTTCAACAGCTTTATCGAGCTGCATCGTTCCCTGCTCAGGATGGGCATTCTCACGCCCGCGGAACATGATCGTCAACTTGACTTTATTACCTTCTTCAAGGAATCGACGCGCGTGTTTCATCTTGAATTGAAAGTCATGCTCCTCCGTCTTCGGGCGCATTTTGACTTCCTTGATTTCAACCTTGACCTGTTTTTTCTTGGCCTCGGATGCACGCTTTGCCAGCTGATATTTATATTTGCCGTAATCCATGACACGACAAACAGGAGGACTCGCCTGAGGTGAAACCTCAACCAAATCAAGTCCGTGTTCTTCAGCTAATGCCAGTGCCTGATCCAGGCTCATGATTCCCAACTGGCCACCCTCGTCATCAATCACCCGAACTTGGCGGGCGGTGATGGCATCATTGATGTTCGCTTCCTTAGCTATGACCTGTCTCCTATATCTTCTTTAATGGCAACACAATAAAAAGCCCACAACGGGCCAGTCACTATCTGTAAGCTGACGTTTCCTCAGCAATAAAATCGATAAACCTATCGACACCGACAGGATCAAGACTTTTCCCGTCGCGGAAACGCGGAGCAATAGTCTTGTCTTCCATCTCGCGATCACCGATAACCAGCATATAAGGAATTTTGGCCATCTGAGCTTCGCGGATCTTAAAACCAAGTTTCTCGTTACGCTGATCTATTTCAACCCTGATGCCGGCAGCACGTAACTGCTCAAACACCTGCTGGGCATACTCGGCCTGATTATCGGTCACATTCAGGACAATCGCCTGAACCGGCGAAAGCCAGAGCGGGAAGCTACCTGCGTAGTGTTCAATCAGAACGCCGATAAAGCGTTCGATCGAACCAAGAATAACCCGATGCAGCATGACTGGACGGTGCTTTTCACCATCGGTTCCGACATATGTCAGGTCAAACCGCTCAGGCAGGGTAAAATCGCACTGGATTGTAGCACACTGCCATTCCCTGTCAAGCGCGTCCTTAAGCTTAACATCGATCTTCGGGCCATAGAATGCGCCATCTCCCTCATTGATGTCAAACGGCTGCCCGCTGTCTTCCAAAGCACTCCGCAAAGCACTGGTCGCCCGGTCCCAATCGGCATCGCTCCCGATCGATTTTTCCGGCCGGGTCGAAAGTTCCATCGAATACTCAAAACCAAAAATCCCAGCGACATCCTGGACAAAGCTCATCACGCCTTTCACTTCGGCGTCGATCTGATCGGGCCGGCAGATAATATGAGCATCATCCTGAGTAAAACCGCGGACCCGAAGTAACCCGTGAAGAACACCCGACTTTTCATGCCGATGGACCGTTCCGAGCTCGAAATAACGCACAGGGAGATTTCGATAAGAGCGCGGTTTGGATTTGTAAATCAGCATATGAGCCAGGCAGTTCATCGGCTTGACGCCGTAGCTCTGCTCATCGACCTCAGTGAAATACATGTTTTCACGATAGTTTCATAATGGCCAGACATCTTCCACAGGTCTGTCTTGAGAATCTGTGGTCCGACGACGATTTCATAGCCGCGCTTGAGATGTTCCTTACGTTCAAAATCCTCGATAATCGTCCGCAGCATGGCCCCTTTGGGGTGCCAGAGAACCAGACCGCCTCCTGCTTCTTCGCTAAAAGAGAAGAGATCCAGCTCACGTCCAAGGCGACGATGGTCTCGTTTTTTAGCTTCTTCCAAGCGGGCCAGATGGGCTTTCAACTCTTTCTTGTTCTGGAAAGCGGTAGCGTAAATACGCTGAAGCATGGCCTTTGTCTCATCGCCACGCCAATAAGCACCGGCAAGGCTGGTCAGCTTAAATGCTTTATGCACCCCAGTTCTGGAACGTGAGGACCACGACAGAGGTCAACGAAGTTCCCTGACGGTAGAGCGACACTGTCTCGGCATCAAGATCCTCGATCAATTCAACCTTATAAGCTTCGCCCATATCACGGAACATGCTGATGGCAGCATCACGTGGCAGAACCTCGCGGGTGACTTCCTGATCCTCCTTGGCCAGTTCTGCCATTTTAGCTTCAATAACAGGAAAATCCTCAGGAACAAACTTCTTGGTCTCGCTGTAAAAATCGTAATAAAAGCCATCCTTGATCGCAGGACCGATCGTGACCTGCACTTCATCCCCATACAGCTCCTTGACCGCTTGAGCCATCAGGTGTGCGCATGAATGGCGAATGATTTCAAGAGCGTCAGGGGAGTTTTGCGTGATCAGAGCCAGCCGACCCGAATCTTTCAACGGCGATGTCACGTCGACAAGATCATCATTAAAGCGCGCTGCGATCGACTGGCGTGCCAGCCCCTCGCCAATTGACAGTGCAATATCGTATGGCGTTGTTCCGCTCTCGACATCTTTACAAGTGCCATCGGGAAGTTCGATTTGAATCTCGGCCATGATCATTCTCCAGAATAAAAAAAGGCATCATAAAGATGCCTCGTGTCAGTTCAGTCGTTTGAATGTATGCAGCATCTGGTAGGCACGGGCGGGATTGAACCGCCGACCCCTACCGTGTCAAGGTAGTGCTCTCCCACTGAGCTACGTGCCTGCATCCAAACTGCGGCGTACTTATAACGAATCAAGACAAAGACTGTCAAGCCATTTTCTCAATTTTTATTCTGTTTTTTCAGAAAAGTGATTTTCAACAGAACGAAATGTTTTCAAGCTTGCCTGATTTCGAGGACGAAGATAAAGTAAACCATTGTTTTCACAGAAATGCAATGTCTGAACGGAAATATGACAAAAGCCAAAGGAGTTTCGATTGTGCAGACAATTGATCAACTGATCTATACAAGCTGTCAGCAGCATCATGACAAGGTCGCCCTGTGTCATAAGCATAAGAATAACTGGAAAGAGCTCAGCTATAAAAAGCTCTGGGATACCGTCGAACAGCTCGCATCCGGACTCCACAGTCTGGACATAAAAGACAGAGCCCACGTTGCCCTGCTCGGTCCATCGTCACCACGCTGGGTTGCGGCCTACCTGTCCGTCCTGCGTGCGGGCTGTGTCGCTGTCCCGGTCGATAAAGAGCTGAAAGCAACTGAACTCAGACACATTCTTAACGATTCAGACGCTCAGGCGGTGTTTGTCGGTCAGCCCCAGTTTGAAATTCTACTTGATGTTCTTGATGATCTCCCCAAATTAAAAAAATCATTCTCATCGATACACCATTAGCGGATCTGGTCGACCACAATCCCGCAAATGATGCCATGGACAGACTTTCATTGCTGTGGAAAGCTCTGGTTTCGGATCTGGAAATTCCGGGAGAACGCTGCAAAGAAATCGAATTGGCCGCAGTTGAAGCACATGCGCTTCTCACCGATCAGAGCCCGGACAAAGATAAAAAAAAGAAAAATGTCAATTTCCTTGATGATGCTGAAATCATCCGTCATCGGCTGATCAAGGAAGGGCGGTTGTTCGCCTACATGGATATTTTCTCGGCAGAACGCCTGCCGATTTCATCAAATCGCCCTGAAGACATTGCCGTCATTCTCTACACTTCCGGGACCACAGGTCGATCCAAGGGAGCGATGCTCAGTCACAAAATATCGTCTCCAACATTCAAGCGGCCATCCAGCGCTTTCAGCTCAACAACAACATTCAAACCCTTTCTTTCCTGCCGATCAACCATGTCTTTGAGCAAGTCTGCGGGATTCTTTTACCCCTCTCACTCGGAGGTCGAGTCAGCTTTGCCCAGTCTATCAAAAAACTGGGTGACAATTTAGCCGAAATCAAGCCGACTTTCCTGCTTGGGGTCCCCGCCGTTTTCAAGCTGCTCCTGGATCGCATCATGAAAAACATCGAGTCAAAATCGACATCGCGCCTGCTCTACAAATTTACCGTTACACGTAAACTCGTCACCAGCAAGGTTCAGCAGGCGATCGGTCCCCAGACCACATTTGTCAGCGGTGGGGCCGCTCTTGACCCAGCAGTTGCGCAGGGCTATCGCGACCTGGGCCTCAACCTCCTCCAGGGCTACGGTATCACCGAGACCTCTCCGGTTATTTCGGCAGAGAGCCCTTTCAAAAGCAAGCCTGGTACGGTCGGCGAGGTGCTCGACGACATCCAGATAAGAATCGATAAGCCCAATGCCGAAGGGGAGGGAGAAATTGTCGTCAAAGGCCCTAACGTCATGCTCGGCTACTATAAAAATGACCAGGCAACCAAAGAAGTTTTACGGGATGGCTGGTATTACACTGGCGACCTCGGGCGCTTGATGAAGACAAAATGCTCAAAATCTGCGGCCGGGTGAAAAATCTGATTGTTACTCCTAACGGCAAAAACGTTTACCCGGAAGAGATAGAAAACCAGCTGCTCAAAAGTCCATACATTGCCGAAATCATGGTTTATGGCCATAAGGTCAGCGCCACTGCCGAAGAGGTCTATGCCGTCATCTTCCCCAACGAAGAGGCGCTATTCGCCTTGGCCAAAGAACGCGACGGATCACCTTTGTCGGCTAAAGAGATCGAAGAGATCATACGCAATGAAGTTCTTGCTTACGGCAAAGATCTGGCTGACTACAAGCGCGTGAAAAAATTCACCCTTCGCGAAGATGAATTTCCCAAAACCACAACACGCAAGATCAAACGCTATATTGTTGAACCCGAAATTTCGACACATCGATAGAGTATCCCAGCTCAATAAAAACAAGAAAGCCGCCCTTGCGAGGCGGCTTTCTTGTTTTTCTGCGTCAATCCATATCAACCCAGGTCGTTTTCAACCCTGATCAGCCTGGTCGGTTCTGTGATGATATCAAGTTTTTCAATCTTCTCCAGAGCGGCAATAATATCAGCCTCTTTCGCTTCATGGGTCATGATAACGATCGGCACAGAATCACAATCATCCCTCTTGGGTTGAATCATCGACAAGATACTGATGTCATACTCACCGAGACAACCTGAAATCGCAGCCAGAACGCCGGGCTGGTCAAGGGCGGTAAAACGGAGGTAATACTGGCTGATAATCTCACTCATCGGCTTGATCGGAAGGTCCTTGATCGAATCAGCGCAGTACCCCATGATCGGCACCCGCGGCTTGCCGCCGGCGATATGTTCACGCGCGATAGAGATGACATCGCCCATGACCGCACTGGCAGTCGCGTCCATTCCGGCACCACTGCCGTAGAGCAAGGTCGGTCCGACAAAATCACCAATCATACGCACAGCATTAAAAACACCATCGACTTCGGCTAACTGATAGGTATCAGGAATCATGGTCGGATGAACCCGAACTTCAATCTGGTCACCATGATTTTACCGATCGCCAGCAGTTTGATCTTATAACCCATCTGTCCGGCAAACTTGATATCAATAGCTGAGATTTCAGTGATCCCTTTAGTATAAACCTGATCGAAATCGACCCTGGTTCCAAAACAGAGCGCTGACAACAGAGAAATCTTATGGGCAGTATCAACACCTTCAATATCAAAGGTCGGGTCGGCCTCGGCATAGCAAGATCTTGAGCTTCCTTCAAAACCGGAGCAAAATCACTCCCCTTATCGGTCATTTTGGTGAGAATGAAATTACAAGTGCCATTCAGAATCCCGAGGACAGACTGAAACTTGTTAGCACAAAGATTTTCTTTGATCGCTGAAATTACTGGGATTCCACCCCCCACAGCAGCTTCAAACATAACATTGACATTGTTACGGTTGGCCGCTTCGATAATTTCCTGTCCATGCAACGCCATAAGAGCCTTATTGGCCGTCACGATATGCTTGCCCTGCTCTATCGCTTTGAGAATGAAACTCTTGGCTGGTTCATAGCCGCCGATAAGCTCAATCACCACATCAATGTCCGGATTGCTGATGACTTCTTCAACGTCAGTCGTTAACATGCCGGTATCCAGTGTTACACCACGATCGGTCGTAATATCAAGATCCGCAATTTTAACCAGCTTGAGCTCTTTACCCAGACGTTGATGAATAATTTCAGAATTATTCTCGAAGACCCTAGCGACCCCAGTACCGATCGTACCGAAACCGAGCAGTCCTACATTGATAGCACTCATGGAAACCTCAATTCATATTAAATTAGTTTATGACTCAGCCTGCTGTCCAATTTTATCCAGCAGACCATTGATAAAAGCCGGCGATTCCTTGGTCCCGTACCTTTTTGCAATCTCAATAGCTTCATTGATCGAAACACGAGCCGGAATATCCGGACGATAGAGCAGTTCGAAAGCACCAATCCTCAAGATCGACAGATCAACTGGCGCCATACGCTCAATGGACCAGTTTTTTGCCACAGCAACAATTTTCTGATCAATTGCCGGGCAATATTCCACCACCCCTTTAACCAGGGCCTCGGCAAACAAACGTGCCGCCGTTGAGAGGGGGGCATCATTTGATTCCAGAGGCTCTCCCAGAGCATCTTCAGCAAAACGGAAATTGGCCCAAAACGATTCAAACTGATTGTCCAGGTCAGATTGATCGGTGTCAATCTTGTGGGCAAACAGCATTTTTAGTGCACATTCGCGCCCGATACGCCGATTGTTTGCCATCGATTATACAGCTCCGAGCAGGTTGACCATCTCAATGGCACTCATTGTTGCTTCAACACCTTTATTTCCAGCCTTGGTTCCGGCCCGTTCAATCGCCTGCTCAACCGAATCTGTGGTCAGGACGCCAAAAGCAATGGGAAGACCAGATTCAAGCGAAACGGCAGCAATCCCTTTGGTCACCTCAGCGCAAACATAATCAAAGTGGGGCGTCCCCCCCTGATAACAGCACCCAGGCAAATCACTGCATCATATTTTCCTGAGGTTGCCATTTTTTCGCGGCCAACGGGATCTCGAAAGCCCCCGGAACCTTAACCACCGGAGTGGTGTCAATGTCCGCCCCATGACGGTTCAGCGTATCCAGAGCACCCTCAAGAAGGCGATCACAAATAAAGCTGTTGAACCGGCTGACGACGATACCAAAACGAAAACCTTTGGCATCGAGATTTCCTTCGATAATTTCTGGCATGAATTGCCTCCTCTTACTCTTCATCCAAGTGATCGAGCATATGCCCCATTTTTTCACGTTTAGTTTTCAAATATTTAAGATTACTGCTGTGGGGCGGCATTTCAATTGAAACACGCTCTACAATCTCGAGGCCGTAGCCCTCGAGACCGACAATTTTTTTTTGGGGTTGTTGGTCATCAACCTCAATTGACGAATTCCGAGCTCACTCAGAATTTGTGCGCCAAGGCCGTAATCACGCAAGTCGTCATCAAAACCAAGAGCATGATTGGCCTCGACGGTATCATAGCCTTCATCCTGCAAGGCATAAGCTTTAAGTTTGTTAATCAGTCCAATACCCCGCCTTCCTGACGCATATAAAGGATGACACCGCTGCCTTCCTTCTCGATCTGGGCCATGGCGGCATGAAGCTGTTCACCGCAATCGCAACGCTCCGAGCCAAAGACATCACCGGTCAAACATTCGGAATGAACGCGGACCAAAATCGGCTTATCAGGATTCAACGTCCCCTTGACGAGAGCAATATGCTGAGCATTATCTACGTCATTTTCATAAGCAACGGCGGTGAAATTACCACCGAAGGGCGTCGGTAAAACCGTTTCCGCCGCACGCCGCACCATCAACTCTTTACGCATCCGATAGGCGACAATATCGGCGATAGAGATGATCTTGAGGTCATGCTTCAGGGCGAACTTTTCCAACTGCGGCATCCGCGACATGGTACCATCTTCATTCATGATCTCGCAGATGACGCCGGCCGGTTTAAGTCCGGCCAGGCGAGCCAGATCCACCGAGCCCTCGGTCTGCCCCGCGCGTACCATGACACCACCTTTTTGCCCGCAGCGGAAAGATATGCCCCGGGCGGGCCAGATCGCGCGCTGTCGTATCGTCGGCAACGGCAACCTGAACGGTACGCGCACGATCGGCAGCAGAAATTCCCGTGGTGACACCCTGACGAGCTTCAATTGAAATGGTAAAGGCAGTTCCAAACGACGAACTGTTCTCACTCACCATCAACGGCAGATCGAGTTCATCGGCCCGCTTTTCCGTCAAGGACAGACAGATCAGGCCGCGGCCTTCCCTGGCCATAAAATTGATGGTATCAGCGTCCACCAGCTCTGCAGCGACAACCAGGTCGCCTTCGTTTTCTCGATCTTCGTCGTCAACCAGAATAACCATTTTCCCTTGTCGAATATCTTCAAGAGCGGCTTCGATTCTTGCAATAGGCATTTTCTAATCCTTTTTCATAAAGGCGAATTCGGAGTTATCTCACAGAAACCCATTTTTGGCAAGAAAGTCAAGATTCACCCGGCCTCGGGTTTCTGGTTCTGATTTATCTGAAACAAAACGTTCCACGTAACGGCCGATCAAATCTGTTTCAATATTGACTTTCGTTCCTTCAGTACAGTTTTTCAACGTCGTTCGTTCAAGTGAGTGCGGGATAACGGCAACAGCGAAGCTGTCGGGTGTCACCTCATTCACAGTCAGACTGATCCCATCGATGGCAACAGACCCTTTTGCAACAATGTAGCGAAGCACCTCGGAAGGAAGTTCGAACTGCATACGGATAGCATTCTGATCCTGATAACGGCGCCGCAGGGTCGCAACACAATCGACATGTCCACTGACCAGGTGACCGCCAAGACGATCTGAAAGACGCAGCGCACGTTCGAGATTGACCCCTTGCCCTTGTCTTAACAGGCCCAGCGTTGAACATTCAAAGGTTTCGGGGGATACATCGACAATAAACCGGTCTGTTGTCCACGATGTGACGGTCAGACAAGCTCCGTTAACGGCGATACTTTCGCCCAACTGAAGGTCTTCGCGAGCCAGCGAACTGGCAATCACGAGCTGTCCACCTCGACCTTGTCGCTTCAACTCGCGAACATGGCCGACGCTTTCTATCAATCCGGTAAACATTGAACAATATCTCCTGTTATCAGCAGATCTCCGCCAACCTGCTCAAACACATGGTTTTCAAGTTTAATAGCTTCAGCCATTCTGTCACAGCAGCAGCCGTTAAAGATCCCGTAGCCGGTAACCGCTCCGAGCATTTTAGGTGCGATAAATAGCATCAACTGATCGATTAAACCTGCGTCCAATGCTGCACCCGCAAGGGTTGCGCCACCTTCGAGCAACAATTTCTGAACCTGACGCTCCCCAAGAGCTGTCCATAAATAGGACAAAGCCACCCGGTCCCGATCATCGGCGAGAAGCAGAACCTCTGCGCCAGCACTTTCCAGAGCGGCGATCTTACTGGCATCGTTACAGACGGTTGCAATCAGAGTCCCTGCGTTTGACTGTTGTCTCAGCATGCGACAGTCCGGTGGCATGCGTAAAGAACTGTCGACAACAACACGCAACGGATCACGTCCGCCATCATGATCCAGACGGGTGTTCAAAAGGGGGTCATCGTGCAGGACCGTTTCAATGCCGACCATAATAGCATCAACTTGATTGCGCAACTGATGAACGCGCAGACGGCTCGCCCCCCCGACACCCAACGAGAATCGCCGATGTGGGTTGCGGTGTTTCCATCGAGGGTCATCGCGCTCTTATAAATCGTATAGGGAAGACCGGTCTGGATATATTTGCTAAATGCAGCAATCAGCTGACGGCATTCCTGGCCCAGTAAGCCTACAGACACTTCAATACCGGCGGCACGAAGGCGGTCAATACCACGTCCCGCAACCTGTGGGTTGGGATCGGTCGCCCCGACATGAACAGCCGCGATACCCGCATCTATCAAAGCATCGGCGCAGGGAGGAGTCTTGCCAAAATGCGAGCATGGTTCCAGAGTCACATAGATCGTTGCACCGCGAGCGAGAAGACCGGCTTCGCGCAGAGCAAAGACCTCAGCGTGGGGCTCTCCTGCACGTGGATGAAAACCCCGGCCAACAACCTGTCCGGCGCGAACGATCACAGCTCCAACCGGGGGATTGGGGGCTGTTCGTCCCTCCCCGCGCCGCGCCAATGAAACCGCCTGCGCCATCCACCGCTGATGCTGTTGATCTGATGTCATGACAAACCTGTCCACTTAATCAAAAAGCCGGAAGCCCTGAAGCCTCCGGCAAGATTGCTGATAAAAAACACTATCAATGGGAATTTTTCAGCAGGTCATTCAGTTCGGACATAAACTCGTTGATATCCTTGAACTGTCGATAAACAGATGCAAAGCGGACATATGCAACCTCGTCTGTTTCATGCAGCGCATCCATGACCGCCTCACCGATCAGGCTTGCGGATACCTCCTTGTCGCCGCACTCCTGAAAGCGTCTTTCCAACTGGTCAACCAAAGCCTCTATCTGCTCAACCGAAATCGGTCGTTTTTCACATGCGCGCTGCATGCCGGCGATGATTTTGGAGCGATCAAAAGCCTCTCTGCGACCATCCTTTTTTATAACCCAGGGCAGAATTTCCTCAACCCTTTCGTAGGTTGTGAACCGCCGTTCGCACGAAGGGCATTCACGTCTCCGACGAACATTATTTCCCTCTTTTCCCAGACGGGAATCGACCACGCGAGTATCTTCGTAGCTGCAAAAAGGACAATTCATGTAACCTCTCCGGCATTGAACTGACGATAACGGATGCCTGCCTCACCCAGCATTTCGAGCGATAAATCATCTGGGTAACCACGACCATAAACGATATCGGTCACCCCTGCATTAATCAGCATTTTACTGCAGATAATACAGGGGGAATCCGTGCAATACAGCGTCGATCCTGAGATATTCACCCCATGACTGGCGGCCTGGATGATCGCATTTTGCTCTGCGTGCAAACCGCGGCAGAGTTCATGTCGTTCACCGGACGGCACCTTAAGCTGATCACGCAAACACCCTGTAACGTCGCAATGAGTTATTCCACTCGGAACGCCATTATAGCCGGTCGCCAGGATATTCTTATCCTTCACCAGAAGCGCACCGACCTGACGACGCATGCAGGTCGACCTGCTGGCGACCAGCCCGGTAATCTGCATAAAATATTCATCCCAACTGGGGCGTTGCATCATCACATCCTAGACCAGGCGATGGGCATAGAGGGGAAAACGCTTGCAGAGTTCTTTAACTTCAGCCCTGATCTGCTTTAATGCCGACTCATCATCAACATTTTTGAGAGCCCGATCGATCCAGTCTGCAACCTGAATCATCTCAGCTTCTTTAAGTCCACGGGTCGTTGTTGCCGGTGTGCCGATACGCACACCACTGGTCACAAATGGTGATCGGGTGTCAAATGGAACGGCATTTTATTGACTGTGATGCCAGCGTCTTCCAAGGCTCTTTCCGCAACCTTGCCGGTCATCTCCGTGCCGGTGAAATCAACCAGCATCAGGTGATTATCAGTTCCACCGGAAACAAGATTGTAACCCTTTTCTACCAGCCCTTTTGCCAGAGCCTGAGCATTATCAACGACCTGCTGAGCATAAATTTTGAACTCGGGACTCAACGCCTCTTTCAAAGCAACGGCTTTGGCTGCAATAACATGCATCAGAGGGCCGCCCTGAATCCCCGGAAAGATATTGCTGTTCAGTTTCTTGCTCCACTCTTCAGTGCACAGGATCATGCCACCACGAGGGCCACGCAGAGTTTTGTGGGTCGTAGTCGTCACAAACTCGGCATAAGGGACAGGATTAGGATGGACACCAGCGGCAACAAGACCAGCAATGTGCGCCATGTCAACCATGACAACAGCACCAACCTTATCGGCAATGGCCTGAAGGCTGCAAAGTCAATTTCACGCGGATAAGCACTGGCTCCGACCACAATCATTTTGGGCTTGTTCTCTACGGCAAGCTTTTCGACTTCCTCATAATCGATCCGACCGGTCTCAGCATCAAGACCATAAGCAACGATGTTGTACAGTTTGCCGGAAAAATTTACCGGAGAACCATGAGTCAGATGGCCTCCATGGGCGAGGTTCATGCCGAGTACGGTGTCGCCGGGTTGACACACGGCCATGTAAGCGGCCATATTGGCCTGTGAACCGGAATGTGCTTGAACATTTGCGTGCTCAGCTCCGAATAATTCCTTGGCACGGTCAATGGCCAACTGCTCTGCTTCGTCAACAACTTCACAACCGCCATAGTAGCGTTTGGCCGGGTAGCCTTCAGCATACTTATTAGTCAACACAGAGCCCTGTGCCTCAAGAACTGCTTCACTGACAAAGTTTTCGGAAGCAATAAATTCAAGATTATACTCCTGACGTTCCGTTTCCCGGGTAAGGATGTCGGCAATTGCAGGGTCAAACGCTGTCAAGTTCTGTTGGGCCATCTAAATACTCCATTGTCGTAAAAATCGATAACTGAAAATACTAATAAAAAACGGGGCTGAATCAGCCCCGTGAGTTTAACCTTTTATCTGCCGTTGCTCAATGGCAGAAATCTTGTCGAGGCGATTTTGGTGCCGTCCCCCTCATATTGATTGTCCAACCAGACTTCTACAAGGTGCCTGCCTTCCTCAGGAGTCAGGATACGTCCTCCCAGAACGAGGATATTGGCATTGTTATGCTCACGTGCCATCTTGGCGGTAAATTCATCATGAACCAGGGCCGCACGCACACCAGGAACTTTATTGGCGGCGATTGACATACCGATGCCTGTGCCACACACAAGAATCCCCAAATCTTCATCGGCGTTGGCTGCAACAGCTTGGCGACACGGTGGGCATAATCGGGGTAATCAACAGAGTCAAGATCGTGAGCACCGAAATCGGTAAACACAATATCACGCTCGCCAAGCAGTTCGACAACTGCATTCTTCAGTTCAAATCCACCATGATCACTGGCTACATAAATCATTGTTGCTCCCTAAACCTTGCGGAATGCCAAAGTAGCATTCGTTCCACCAAAACCGAGTGAGTTGGACAAAACAACATCACAGTCAGCCTGACGCGCTTCATTAGGAACATAATCAAGATCACACTCAGGATCGGGTTCCGCGTAATTAATTGTCGGAGGAACAACGCCGTTCTTGATTGTCAAAGCGGAATAAACAGCTTCGAAACCACCGGCGGCGCCCAGACCGTGACCTGTCATGCTCTTGGTTGAACTGACCATAACCTTGTCTGCATGAGCACCCAGTGTGGATCTGATCGCCTTGGTTTCATTAAGGTCGTTGAAATGAGTCGACGTCCCATGAGCATTGATATAATCAATGTCTTCAGGATTCAGGCCAGCATTATTCATGGCCATTTTCATACTCCGGGCAGCACCTTCTCCCTCAGGAGCCGGCTGCGTCAGATGGAAGGCATCACTGGTTAAACCATAGCCAGCGATCTCACAATAAATATTGGCGCCCCGCTTTTTAGCCATTTCGTATTCTTCAAGAACAAGAATACCGGCACCTTCGGACATGACGAATCCATCTCGATTTTTTTCAAATGGTCGACTTGCGGTTGCAGGATCATCATTGCGGGTTGACAGTGCCTTCATGACATTGAAACCACCGATGCCAAGAGGAGTTATGGTTGACTCTGTCCCGCCGGCAAACATCGCATCGGCATCGCCACGGGCGATCATGTGATAGGCATCGCCAATGGAATGCGTCCCTGTTGCACATGCCGACACAGATGACAGGTTCGGTCCTTTGGCACCAAATCTCATCGAAATATGTCCCGGAGCCAGATTGATAATCAACATGGGGATAAAAAATGGCGAGATTCTCTTATAACCACGCTCAAGCAAAACACTGTGGTATTGCTCAATTGCCGGCAGACCTCCCAGTCCGGAACCGACAAGAACACCAACGCGTTCAGCGTTACTGTCATCAATCACCAGCCCCGAATCCTGGTATGCCATCTCTGCAGCTCCCAGACCGTACTGAATAAAGAGATCCATCTTCTTGATCTCTTTTTTCTCAATATAGTCGGTTGCATTAAAATCTTTGACTTCACCGGCTATTTGCGTCGCCAGATCAGAGGCGTCGAAACGCGTTATTTTATCGATTCCACACTGTCCGCTGGTAACAGCATTCCAGTTCTTATCAACACCGGTACCCAACGGAGACACGATTCCGAGTCCTGTGACAACAACTCTACGCATATGCCTTCTCTCTTGTAAGTTTATCTGTTTGACGATTGTACATGTAGTTCTAAAGTTAAAACAATGGTGGCACCGGATAATCCGGTGCCACCACATAAATCAGGACGCCTTGCTGATATACTCAGTTGCATCCTTAACGGTCTGAATCTTTTCAGCATCTTCATCTGAAATTTCGATGTCAAATTCTTCTTCAAGAGCCATTACAAGCTCTACAGTATCAAGAGAATCTGCACCCAGATCATCCATAAAAGCTGCATTTTCAGTAACTTGATCCTCATCTACACCCAGTTGCTCAGCAACAATTTGCTTTACTCTTTCATCAATAGAAGCCATCTGCTTTCCTCCTTCTTGAGTTTAGTCGGCCATAAAAAGGCCAGTTTGTTTACATGTACATTCCGCCGTTAACGCCAATGACCTGTCCGGTGATGTAACCGGACTGCTCGGACGCTAAGAACAATACAGCATTAGCGATATCATCCGCAGATCCCAAACGCTCCAGCGGGATTTGAGCGGCCAGATCCTGACGTACTTGCTCCGGCAATGCATCGGTCATGTCGGTTGCAATAAAACCGGGAGCAACAGCATTAACGGTCACATTACGCTTCGCCAACTCTCGGGCATTAGAACGGGTCAATCCCATCAGGCCTGCTTTACTGGCACAATAGTTGGCCTGCCCGGCATTCCCCATCTGCCCTACAACCGATGCAATATTGATAATGCGACCGCTCCGCTGCTTGGACATCAGCTTCGCAACTGCGCGCGTGCAAAGAAATGCCCCCTTCAAATTAACGTCAAGCACCGCGTCCCAATCCTCATCTTTCATCCTCAGGAGCAAGCCATCCCGGGTGATTCCGGCATTGTTGACCAGAATATCAACCCGATCAAAAGCTTCCTTCGCGGCCTTAACCATATTATCGACATCTGCAGACACAGTCACGTTACCTTGGACTGCGACGGCCTCAGCTCCTGACGCTATCAATTCGGCAACAAAACCTTCAGTACTTTTCAAATCGATATCGACAGCAACAATCTTTGCTCCCTGGGCAGCCAAAGCGAGGGAGATACTACGTCCGATACCACGTGAAGCGCCTGTTACCAATGCTACTTTATCCTGAACCATACTATAAATCTCCTTTTGAGAACCCAGTCAAGTCAACGTCCTTATTGCTGAGCTTTTTCCAGACTCTGAACATCACTGACATTCAGCGTCGATGTTGAACGATCAATACGTTTGATCAAGCCGGCCAGCACCTTGCCCGGACCGATTTCCACATAGCGAGACACGTTCAATTCCTGAAGTTTGTGAATCGATTCTTCCCACCTGACCGGAGCGCAAACCTGTTCTATCAACAGCTCTTTAGTCCGTTTGGGATCTTCATAGGGGAGAGCTTCGACATTACTGACGACAGGGCATCGGAACGGACTGACCGAAACAGGATCGAGCGCCTGCTCAAGGCGTTCGGCTGCCGGTCCCATTAAAGCTGAATGGAAGGGAGCACTGACCGGCAGGGGCAGCGCACGTTTCGCACCCTTGTCCTTCGCCAGTGCAATCACCCTGTCTACTGCCGTCGCATGACCGGCAATGACGATCTGCCCCGGACTGTTGTAGTTGGCAGGGGCCACAACTTCACCCGCCGCAGCCTCAAGACATAATGCTTCAAGTTGATCTGCATCAAGACCAATAATAGCGGCCATGGCCCCTGGCCGACAGGCACAGCCTCCTGCATAAAAGTTCCGCGTTGACGGACGATACTGACTGCATCGGCAAAGGCAAGAGCACCCGCGGCAACCAGTGCTGAATACTCACCCAGCGAATGCCCGGCCGCATAAGCGGGCACCATATCAGTCTCCTGCTCCAAAACTCGTAAGGCAGCAATACTGGTCGTCAGGATTGCCGGTTGCGTATTGGCTGTTAATTTTAAATCTTCATCAGAGCCGGAGAAGCAAAGTGAAGCGATATCAAAATGAAGTGCATCGTTCGCTTCTTCAAAAATCTGTTTTGCAACTTCGAAATTATCGGCCAGATCTTTTCCCATTCCGGAAAACTGTGATCCCTGTCCGGGAAAAACGTAAGCTAGCATTATTTTATAATCCTCTATTTAGTTCTTTACCAACGAATCAGCGTTGAGCCCCAGGTGAATCCGCCGCCAAAGGCTGCCGATAAAAGCAGATCGCCTTCTTTCAAAAGCCCCTGCTTCGACGCTTCATCTATCGCTATCGGGATTGTTGCACCCGAGGTATTGCCATATTTATGAACATTAATAAAGCTCTGTTCGTCCGTAAGTTTCAAACGTTTTGTCGTGGCTTCAAGGATGCGCAGATTGGCCTGATGAGGAATAAATTGACCGACATCGGCACTGGTCACGCCATTGGCAGCAAGAGCTTCTCTGGAAACTTCGGTCAACGACCTGACTGCCATCTTGAAGACTTCATTCCCTTGCATCTTGAGATAGGTCGATCTCGATTCCAGGGCATCGACAGAAGGCGGTATTTTAGCCCCGAAACCGGGTTGGTACAATAATTCGAGGTAGGCGCCATCCGAGTGAAGGTGACAGGACAAGACACCTGAGTCACCTTCCTGAGCTTCAAGAAGAACGCTCCGGCACCATCGCCAAATAATACACATGTGTTTCGATCTTCCCAGTCAATGATTCGGCTGAGTGTCTCAGCACCAATGACCAGAGCTCTTTTCCCGCGGCCGGCAGTCAAAAAATCGTTCGCACTTGACAAAGCATAGAGAAACCCGCTGCAGGCAGCCGAAACATCATAGGCATAAGCGTTTTTGGCTCCCAGGTTAGTCTGTACGATACAGGCTGTTGCCGGCCACGGATAGTCGCCGGTAATTGTTCCGAGAACGATCATGTCGATATCTTCAGCCTTGACCCCAGCCATATCCATAGCTCGTTGTGCCGCAATCGTGGCCATATCCGAAGTCGACTGATCATCAGCAGCAATGCGGCGCGTTTCAATACCTGTCCTGGAGACAATCCAGTCATTGCTGGTATCGACCATTTTCTCAAGTTCAAAATTGGTCAATTCCTTTTCCGGCAGGTACGATCCTGTACCAACTATACGTGCTTTCATTATTTTTGGTGCTCCTTACCTACTGGTTTAATTGCCCCGGATAAAACCGCTTAAAGCAGTGCGGCAAGTTTTTCATCAAAACGGATTTTGCATATTCACCGGCCTGCCGGATAGCTATGCTGATGGCAACCGGATCCGAGCTGCCGTGACAGACGATCCCTGTTCCGGCGATACCGAGAAGCGGCGCACCACCATATTCAGCAGGGTTGATTCTCTGCTTGAACGCATCAAAGCCGGACGGCTGAGGCAGTATCCCAACTTAGCTAGAAAACGGCTTTCAATTTCCCGCTTAAGCATTGTTCCGACAGCGACAGCCAGCCCTTCCGACACTTAAGAAGGACATTGCCTACGAAGCCGTCACAAACAACAACATCAACAGAACCGTTGTAAACGTCACCACCTTCGACATATCCCAGGTAGTTCAACCCGCCCCTTCAGCAACTGGTGCGCTTCGCGGGTCAGGTCGTTCCCTTTTTTCTTCTGCACCATTGGAAAGAAGACCGACACGAGGCGACGGCTTGCCGAGCACGTACTCAACATAAAGGCTTCCCATAATGGCAAACTGATAAAGCTGCGAGGGCTTGCAGTCGACGTTGGCCCCCATGTCGAGAACCATCGTCTGGTCGTCAAGGTTGGGCAGCGAAGTTCCGATTGCCGGACGCTCAACCCCTTTACCCGCCCAAAGACGGACATTCCCGACGCCATAATGGCCCCTGAATTTCCGGCACTGACAACGGCGCAGGCATCCCCCTGCTTAGCAAGGTCAAAAGCCACTCGAATTGAAGAATCTCTTTTCTTGCGAACGACGTCAGAAGGTGAATCATGCATCCCGACCACCTGGCTGGCATGGTGGGTTTCCAGCACCAAACCCGTGGTGTCATGCTGATCCAATTCCGCTTCAATCTGCTCGGTCTGCCCGACCAGAACAACTTCACAACCCCAATTACGACACGCCGCAACAGCTCCGGCAACCTCAACGCCGGGAGAGTTATCCCCTCCCATGGCGTCAACTGCAATTTTAAAAGACATATGAACGAAACGCCGATTCAGCTCTCGTCACTATTAATAACTTCTTTGCCTTTGTAAGTCCCGCAATTCGAACAAGCGCGGTGAGGCATTTTCGGTTCCTGACACTGAGAGCAGGTTGAAATCCCCGGTGCAGTCAGAAAATCATGAGCGCGACGCATATTTTTTTTTGGATTTGGATGTCTTTCCCTTTGGAACGGCCATAAAACTTCTCCTTGCAGTTGAACAGGCTGAGCCATATTCAATGTCTGTTGTGATTTAAGGGGATAACCGCAACCGGATCCCCATGTTTTTCAAATGCTATCTAACGAATTTTAATCTTTAAATTTTATTCCGGCAAGAGCCGTAAATTTATTATTGAACGGCTTTTTCTCGCAACGGCAGTGTTTATCATTCCGGTTCAAGCCACATTCGGGACAGAGGCCCTGACAATCGCCTTTGCAGACCGGACTGATCGGGACTGCCATAATCAGCTGTTCCTGTAACGGTTGTGCTAACTCAAGAGTTTCATCCTGATAGACAATCAGGCCGAGTTCGTCTGCTTCAAGCTCAACCTCCTCTTCCTTTTCGTCCGAATCCGCACAGGGGAAAAGGTCAACACAAAAGTTTCATTGAGTGATTGCCTGAATCTCTGCAAGCAACGACCACAAGAGAGGTCGACCTCCGCCTCGAGCTGACCTTCCAGTTCAACAATCGGTCCGGAGCGTTGAAACCGTAAATGAAAATGAAGCGGTTCAGTGAACTCTGGACCACCCTCTTCCGCCAGCTCCGACAGATCAGGAAAATCGCTCAAAGCACAAGAGTAATCTTGCTCAAGAACGCCACCCTTGATATCTTTCAATTCAAGTTGCATCGCATCCACAAAAAGCAAATAAAGCAGTATAAAGCGAGCCAGTCTCATGTCAAGTTAAAAGCTGGTCTCCACAGAGCAGAATGGCGCACTTTCTAGCCTATCCACTCATGTTTTGCAAGATTTTTTTTATATGCGGTCGATCATATACCCTAACTGGTAATAACATCCAACTCAGGAGCCGGTGAAGTTTCAGCTTCAACGGTCAGTCAACACAACCATGCCTACAGACAACGACAGAATATGTACCGAAATGATAAAACTGGTCAGCATCATGGCGACCCTGCGCTCCCCCAATGGGTGCCCATGGGACAGAAAACAGACCAGAGAGAGCCTCAAGTCATACCTGCTTGAAGAAACCTATGAGCTCTTGGAAGCGATCGACAGTGGTCAGAACGATGATATCAAGGATGAACTCGGAGACCTGCTCCTCCAGATTGTCTTTCTTGCTGAACTCCACAGAGAACAGGGCATATTCGATCTCGGGTCAGTAGCGGCGTCGATTAATGCCAAAATGATTCGCAGACACCCACATGTCTTTGCTGATGAATCGCCAGACAACCATGTCGGCAACTGGGAAAAATCAAACAAGCAGACGCCTCAGCTCAGGCAAAACTGAAAAACTTGCGGACAGAATCAGCAGCAACCTCCCCGCCCTTAAACGCGCATCAAAAGCGGCAAAAAAAGCAAATCTACCAAGACCGGACGAAATCATCGAAAACACAATCGATAACCTGCAAACATTAAAGTATTGCATCAGCAATAAGGACAATTCACCATTAGACTACGAACACAATCTGGCCGATCTGTTATATGATATGGCTTCGCTGAGCACAGCTCTACAGGTTGATGCTGAGGATATCTTAAGAAAAAAACCATTGAAGTGATCGACTCAATTGATCATCAAAATGGACAAGATTAACCCCGGGAATTGCAAAAGCCGTGAAAACAATCACTTTTGCAATTCATCCACGCCATCTGTGGATAACCTGTAAAAAAGCCTGTTGACAACATCCCAAACAGGACAAAAGCTGCAACCCTCAGCGTCTTGCCTATTTTTTAGGCAGATATATTTTGCTTTATTTTCAGATACTTAAAAATGTCAAGACCAATTAACTTCGCGTTACCATATAACGCGACTGGAAAGGAATTTTCATACCATGAAAGGAACGAATCATGTTTATAAGACTTTTAATTATATTTACAATCGTCCCAATTGTTGAATTATATGTACTCATTGAGGCAGGTCGACAGATCGGGGTTGGTGCAACGATCGGAATGATTTTCCTGACTGGAATCGCGGGCGCCTATCTGGCCCGCAGTCAGGGCTTCCACATCATCAACAGAATCCAGAATGAAATAAATAAGGGGGCCCTGCCAGCAGAAGAATTGATTGACGGCGCAATGATATTGGCGGGCGGGTTGCTCCTTCTGACGCCGGGCTTCTGTACAGACCTGTTCGGCTTTTGCCTGCTCACCCCATTGACGCGATCTACGTTAAAACGGTGGATCAAAAATGGCTTGATCACAAAATTAAAACAGGTGAAATTCAATTTCGTCGCTACTGACCACTCTGCTTACGCTTACGCAGCAGATCCCAGCCCTGGCGTATTTCCTCGATTCGAAACAGGGAACAACCAGCCAGATAAACCACGACCCCACTACTGACAGCAAGAGCCAGGACAAGGCTCTTGCTCACAACCTGTCCCGCAACAGTCCAATCGATCCGAGCCAGGATCATGTTTACGACAAAAGCCATAGCAAAACAAGCGGGAAGAGCCTTGAAAAGTGGAGCCAGCAGGGCTCCCTTCAAAAAACTTCCGGTTTTGCGCTGCAGTATTATGATCAGCATCAGGGCATTGAAAACCGTGGATATCGTCAATGCCGCAGCCAACCCGGCAAAACCATAGATACGCATCAGCAATAAGCCGACAAAAGCATTGACCACAAGGGTCCAGAACGAAATCAGGACGGGAGTCCGAGTGTCTTTCAGTGCGTAAAAGGTCTGTGCAGCAATCCTGCTGAAACCGACAAAAATCAACCCCGGCGCATAACAGATCAGAGCAGGGCGGTATTATCAAGCGCATCTACGTTGAACTCACCAGAGAAGAAGAAAAGCGAATAAATAGGCTTGGCGCAAAGAACCAATCCGATCATTGCCGGGAGCGTAAAAAGCGTGATCATGGTCATGGAGAAACGTAACGACTGCTGCAAGCCGTCCGTGTCATTTTCAGCCACCTGTCGGCTCATCATCGGCAATGCGGCCTGCGCCAGAGAAACAATAAAAATGCCCTGCGGAAACTCAAACAGCCGCTGTCCATAATAGAGAAAAGAAAGACTTCCATCGGGCAGAAATGAAGCCATTAGCCGAGTCACGACAATATTGATCTGATAGATAGCGATACCGATAATCCCCGGGATCATCAAGCGGATGATTTTTGCCAACCTGGGGTCCCTGGCAAAGCTGAAATCTAACCGCAACCTGACCCTGTATCTGAACAGAACGGGGAACTGAACCAGCAGTTGAACAACACCGCCAAGAAGCACGCCAACAGCCAGAGCAAAGACAGGTTGATCGAACAGAGAACCGAGACTGACGGCACTGATAATCATCGTCAGATTCAGAAACAGGGGGGACAAGGATGGAAAAAAGAAGTGCCCTCTGACATTCAGGATACCTGTCAGTAACGCCAATATGGAAACAAGCCCGATATAGGGAAACATCAATCGATTCAGCTGATCAGTTAATTCTATCTTGCCTGGAACCTGATGAAAGCCATAGCCGATAAGCTGTACAATCCAAGGCGAGCACAATATGCCAACCAGAACGATAACCAGCATGACCAGCAGCAACAGGGAGACGCACCGGTTCGCTAACTGCCGGGCCTCATCCTCCCCCGACTTATGGAAAACTTCGGAAAAGATAGGGACAAAAGCAGCCGTCAACGACCCCTCAGCAAAAAACCTGCGCAGAAGATTCGGAATAGTAAAAGGCCATAAAAAATGCATCGGTCACCATTCCCGCGCCAAAAAAGCGCGCAATGACAACATCACGGACCAACCCGGCCACGCGACTCAACATGGTTGCGAAGGCCATAACAAGCGTGGCTGATGTTATTTTTCTTCTCGTTGTCATTATTTTATTTTTAATCCTATATAAAAACCAGATAAACTACCGAATCTAAATTGCTTTCACCTGAACTATTATCATTTTCTAACTTGACAGAAAAGGCCCGGCTGATTAGTATCGCCGGACTTCACAACAAAAAGATGAAATTTTAAGGAGAAAAACATTGGCCAATCATAAATCTGCCGTAAAACGCAACAAACAAAACGCTATCCGCAACGCCCGCAATACTCATATCCGTTCAACCATGAGAACTCTGGTTAAACAGGTCCGTGAAGCTGTTGCCGGTGGCGAACAGGAAGCAGCTCAACAAGCACTGGCAAAAGCAATTACATATATTGACAAAACAGCGGCTAAGGGTGTCATTCACAAATCGACAGCCAGTCGCAAATATCCCGTCTGACCAAACTGGTCAACACCCTCGCCTGATAAGACGAGCGAGACGATGATTAACATAAAAAGGGGCCTGTTGGCCCCTTTTTGTGTTTAAGTCTGTTGGTCCTTGATTTTTGCCAGCCTCAACACCAGCAGATCGAGCAGCGCAGAAGCATCCGCACCACTCGACTTCATTGCCAGATCAGTTTCCAGAAAAAGTTCAAACGCATAGACAAAGTCATTTCGGGAAAAACGCTTACCTTGCTGAATTAATCCATCAACAACAAAAAAGGGAACACCTGCAAGCCGTGCAATATCCTTATTGGGTGTTCTCTGTACCTGCAACTCCCGAACTTTCCAGAGCTGGCGAAAATGCCTGACTAATAGGGCCAGCGTTCTCAAAGGCGGCTCGCCAGCTGCATTCAGCCGCGACACCAGGACCAGTGCCTTGGCTGCGTCTCCCTGACCGACAGTACGCCCCAACTCAAAAACACTCTCTGCTCGACCGCGTGAAACAACCGCTTCAACATCCTTCAAATCGACCAGTTGACTGCTGCCGATATAACTGACCAATTTATCCAGTTCGGTATTAACCTCGTAAAGGCTACCACTGACCAGACCGCAAAAAGAGCCAGGGCATCGGCAGAAATAGTTATATCCCGCTGATTGAGTTGTTCACGCACAAACTGGGGCAACCTTTTTTCGGCCAGCGGCTTGAATTCGACAACGACGCCATGCTTCTTGAATTGCTGGTAAAATTTGCGCCGACTGTCGATTTTATCAGCGATCAGCAATAAGCAGGTTTCCGCTACCGGACTGTCAAGGTAAGAAATCAATTGTTCCATTTCAGCAGCAGGTAACTGATGGGCATCTCTTACAGTAACCAACTTTCTCGGCGCAAAAACAGGTAGCGTCATGACCGCTTCTAAAATCTGACTGGCCGTTGTCTCTTTAGCGTTGAACTGATGATCATTAAAATCATCGTTATCCGAGGCAAGAACAGACTGTCGCAACAAAACGACAGTCTGTTTGATTAAAAAAGCTTCCTGTCCGTACAGAAGGACAAGAGAAGGAACCTCTTTATTTGTTAAACTACGCTGAAAATCCTCTGGAGTTGTCATCGACAAAATCAGAAATCATTGATCATCTGGTCGGAAAGTTCTTCCGCCAAACGTAAGCTAAGCTCAGCGATGGCACTGTTTTCCTGATCTTCCTGAACCATCTTGTTTGGATCGGCCGAATAATTGGCGCTCCAGGACAAGCGTTTTTTCCACAACCCTTCTCTTTCAGCGCTGTTGCGAACCAGCTCAACCTCAATGGTCATGGTCGAACGATACTCACTGATATTGTCGCCGGCATCATACGCAGAGGCGCGGTTACTGTAACCGACAATTCTCCCTGCCAACACAGCATCGGCACCACCCTCCTGCTCAACCAGGGAAATATTACTGTTGCGCGCAAAAATTTCACTGACACGGTTGGTTAAATCATATTCCACGCGGGGCTCTGACGTCTGATTTACAAATAACGGAATATAGAGCTTTTTACATTGCCCGGCAAATCACCGGAAGTCCCGGGAAAGTGATAACCACATGCAGAGAGCATATATGCGAGGACAATCAGGTAGAAAAATCTCATCAGGACACCACAATATTAACCAGTCGACCAGGGACGACAATCATTTTACGGATCTGCTTGCCCTCAAGATAGCGTTTGACGTTCTGCTCTTCAACTGCGTCACGCTCAATCGAATCTTTATCGGCATCAACGGCAACTGAAATCTTACCACGGACTTTAGCGTTGACCTGAATTACCAGGGTGGTCTTTTCTGCGACCAGTGCCTCCTCATTCCAAGTTGGCCAACCGGAAGCCTCAACGCTTCTGTCATGTCCCAAGGTTTGCCAGAGTTCTTCTGCCACATGAGGAACAAACGGGTTCAGAAGTCTGACAACAGCTTCCAGAGCCTCGCGTAAAACCCCTGGATGATCTGCACCCGACTTAAATGAATAGATCGCATTGACAAGTTCCATAATTGCAGCGATCGCCGTATTAAAGTGGAAACGGCCATCAATATCTTCCGTTACTTTCTTGATCGTCTGGTGTGTCTTCCGGCGCAGGTCAGCAGCATCGCCATCGGCAGAAAGAGGAATATCGGCATTGGCAATAAGCTCGAGATTGTCGCTTAAAGCTCTCCACACCCGGTTCAGGAAACGATAACAGCCCTCCACACCCTGCTCATTCCACTCCAGATCCTTTTCCGGTGGGGCGGCAAAAAGTGAGAACAGCCGGGCGGTATCGGCACCGTACTGGTCAATCAATTGATTAGGATCGATGACGTTTTTCTTTGATTTGCTCATTTTTTCGGTACGGCCGAATTCAACATCCAGTCCACACAGTGAGCACTTGCCATCATCAACCTGTTCCGGATAGAGCCAACCATGCTCAGTACAACGCTGGGTTTCTTTACAGACCATGCCCTGCGTCAACAGATTCGTAACGGCTCATCAACATCAACCATACCCAGGTCGCGCAGAATCTTTGTATAAAAACGTGCATAGAGCAGATGCATGACGGCGTGTTCGATACCGCCGATGTACTGATCGACCGGCATCCAGTAGTTGGCCGCAGCTTTGTCCAATGGCCCCTGGGTATAATCAGGACAGGCATAGCGAGCAAAGTACCAGGAACTTTCAACAAAAGTGTCAAAGGTATCACTCTCACGCCTGGCGTCTTTACCACACTTCGGACATGCAACACGCAAAAAGCCTCATGGCGAGCTAAAGGAGAACCACCCTCACCCGTCAGTTCAACATCGGCAGGCAAAACAACAGGCAAGTCATCCTCCGGCACCGGAAGGGCACCACAATCGTCACAGTAGATGATCGGAATCGGCGTTCCCCAATAGCGCTGACGTGAGACACCCCAGTCACGCAACCTGTAATTAACTGTCTTACGACCTTCGCTGCGCCGATCCAGGCTCTCGGCAATCTTTTCTTTGGCCGACTCATTATCGATGCCATTGAATTCATCCGAATTCACCAGTAACCCGGGTCCCGTGTAGGCTTCGGCCATCGTATCAGAATTGAAGTTTTCTCCCTCAGGCTGGATAACAACGACGATCGGCAGTTCATACTTGCGGGCGAATTCAAAATCGCGCTGGTCGTGAGCGGGAACAGCCATAACGGCGCCGGTGCCGTAATCCATCAGGACAAAGTTTGCCAGGAAGACCGGAATTTTTGCTCCATTCAACGGATTGATCGCGTGTGCTCCGGTAAAGACCCCCTTCTTTTCCAGGTCACCGCTCGTACGGCTTAACTTGTCCTGAGCTTCAACCTCGTCGATAAAGCGCTGCACCTCATCCTGCTGGTCAGCCGTGACCAACTGCTTGGCCAACGGATGCTCTGGCGCCAGGCTCATGAAGGTCGCGCCGTAAAGCGTGTCGGGACGGGTCGTGAACACCTTGATCTTCTCATCACGATCCTTGACCGAAAACTCGATCTCACAGCCGTAGCTTTTACCGATCCAGTTTCGTTGCATGGCAAGTACGCGTTCAGGCCAGCCGGAGAGCTTATCGGCCCAGTCGAGCAGTTCATCGGCATAATCGGTAATTTTAAAGAACCACTGCTCAAGCTCTTTCGGTTGAACCTGGTTGTGACAGCGCCAACAGCAACCATCCTCAACCTGCTCGTTTGCCAAAACGGTTTGGCAATCGTTACACCAGTTGACCGATGATCCCTTCTTGTAAGCCAGCCCCTGCTCGTACATTTTCAAAAAGACCAGCTGTTCCCAGCGATAGTAGTCGGCATCGCAGGTCGCAAATTCACGATCCCAGTCGTAGGACAGGCCGATCCTTTTCAGCTGTTCACGCATGCTGGCGATATTTTCATAAGTCCACTTCGCCGGATGTATCCCGTGCTCGATCGCTGCATTTTCAGCCGGCATTCCAAAAGCGTCCCACCCCATCGGATGCAGAACGTTCAGCCCCTGCATCCGCTTGAAACGAGCGACAACATCACCAATTGCATAATTACGCACATGGCCCATGTGAATCCGGCCGGAGGATAAGGAAACATCTCAAGCAGATAAAATTTTTCTTTATCCTGGTCTTCCGTGACTTGAAAAGCCTTGTTCTCGTCCCACATCGCCTGCCATTTAGATTCAACATTTTTCGGAATGTACTGACTGTCCATATATCCTCCGCAACAGCTTTAACCAGCTGCCGTCATGATAGCTACCCGTGAAGAGTATATACACGAAAACCGGCACAAGCCGGTATCATGTTAAAAGATCGAGAACAACGATATTCCCCGATCTGGTTAATAAAAATCAGTGCCGCAGGGCTAAAGAATCTACTTTGCCCGGTATGTGATGCGTCCGCGGGTCAGATCGTAGGGTGAAAGTTCAACAGTGACGCGGTCGCCAGGAAGAATACGAATATAATATTTACGCATTTTCCCTGAGATATGGGCCAGAACAACATGATCGTTATCGAGCTTGACTCTGAACATGGCGTTCGGCAGTGGCTCTACAACTGTTCCTTCTACTTCGATTGCTTCTTCTTTAGCCAACGGATCCTCCTGGATAAATTAGTTCTTCCCGCGATAAGCAGGATGGCGTCTTATTACATGTTCACAAACAGCTGTCAAGCCCCGTCGCAGCTTATAACGGTCGCAACTCGGGGTCAAGCAGCTGCCGAACAGTTTCCACCAGCTTTGTGGTCTGTAGCGGCTTGGTCAAATATTCATTGGCGCCAAGCTTCAAAACCTTGTCTCTGGTCATCTGAGACCCCTCTGTCGTGATCATGATAATGGGTAAATTTTTATAGGTGCTGTCTTTGCGCGTCAAACGAACCAACTTCATGCCATCCATCATCGGCATATTAATATCAGTAAGCAACAAATCATACCTGTCGGCTGACAGTTGCTTCAATGCGCTCACACCATCACCAGCCTGATCAATTTTCAACCCCGGCAATCGCTGCAGGGACAGCACAATAAACTGGCGCATAGTCGGAGAATCATCAACAACCAGAACTTTAGCAATCCACATTCAGAGCTCCGTGAAAACAATTACAGACCTTTTGATTCCGGCATCTTAGCAGCTTAATCAATGAATTTCCAGACAAACAGAAAAGCCCGGCCATATGGCCGGGCTTTCAACAGAATTCATGCAATGACAGCACATAAACGTTAAGAAGGTTCAGCCGATCAGCCGTTCTATAACATCCATAACCATTGCCGACTTGAACGGCTTGGTAATATACTGATCAGCTCCAACGGCTTCACCGCGCGCGACATCTTCGGGTGTTTTTCTCGCAGTCAGTAAAATGATCGGGATATGCCTGGTTTCAGGGCTTTTCTTAAGTCGCTCACAGACCTCGAAACCATCCATTTCCGGTAGCATCACATCCAGCAAAATCAGATCTGGAGGCTCTGCAGCAACAGCTTCCAGCGCAGACAAGCCAGTTGTCGCTCCCTGGACCAGGTATCCTTTCGTAGTCAGCAGGATACTCTCCAACTTCAACAGGCTCTCTTCATCTTCAACAATCAATATCTTTTTCTGCATAACGGCACTCTCCCAAGACAAATAAATGCATACCTTAAGTATAACAAATATTACCTGGTTTTATCCCGCTGATTTTCCCTGAAGGGCCTGCTCGAGAGCTAACCCTGCCTGTGACAGAAAAACTTCAAAGGCCTCTATTGAGCGCCAGGCTTTGTTATTAAAGAGTCGGTCACCATATAACAGTGCGACCACAGTATCGTCATTGACCAGTGGCGCGACAAAGACCTCTCCCTCATCATGGCCGAGGAACGTCTTCAAATAGCGTTCCGAGTCAAGATCACCGAGGCTACCACAGCGAGCTTTCCTGGCAGACAGGACCCGATCAAAGAAAGAATTCTCTTCAACCTGAATGCGTAGCTTCCTGACAATATCATCAGCAGAGCCGTGCTCGGTTTCAAGCCCGAATTGACCGAGCCCCACCAATTGCTGTCCACGTACATCAAAGATAATCGCCCGCTCCATAATTTCACTGGCGTAGCGCAAAATCAACAGAATGATTCCACCACAATATTCCGGGTGTTCAAGCTCGGCCAACATTCCGCGCAACAGATCTATCCCCTGTTGTTGTTGCTTTGTACGTAAGGCAAGGACTTCCTTGTCGACCATCTCCTCATCGACAACCCCTCCTTGAGTGAATACTTTTTGCCCTTTAATTGCCAGCCGCTGAGGGCTCAGACCCTTTTCCAGCATAAAGTCGAGCGGATTTAAAACAGCACTGCCGAAAGAGGTTAACTCTTCCATACGAAAGGAGAATGATCCTTCCCGCCAGGAGAAAAAGCTGAATACTATTTTTTCGATCTGCCCCTCGACTGCCCGTTCGACCACAGCGGTCGGAATCTGATACAGATCCCTGAGAATACGTCCGAGCGGTTGATGCTCCGTCAAAGACTGCTGATACGAGAGCGCCTCGTCGATCTGGTCCTCAGTAACAATCCCGTTCCGACGTAAAATCTGCCCCAGGCCTTCCGTGAAGGAGCTTGAGGAAGCTCTGATCACGTGTCCTTCCGAAAAGAGATAACACCTTCAACATCGCGGTTTCTAAGCGTTAAGGTACCGGTTTTTTACTCAGGCTGAGAATCTGCAAGATATCGCAGACACCCAGATCCTCAAGATAACCCTCTAAAGCCATAAAACTCCTGATCCTGACCTGTGTCAAAGGTCTGACTATGACAGTTCTAAGGCTTACGCCCTTTAAGCTGCAGTCGAATGGGAACGCGATCAAAGCCGAACTTTTCCCTGAAACAATTTATCAGGTAACGCTGATACGAAAAATGAATATCATCGGGACGATTCGTAAAAGCACAAATGAAGGAGGTCTGACCGCTCCTTGAGCGGCATAATAAAACTTGATTCGCTGTCCGCGCACCATAGATGGGGGGTGCTTCGCAACAAACTCTTCAAGCCCCTGGTTTAATTGGGCTGTCGGAATACGACGATTGTATTCAGCTGCGACCTCTTCGACCAGCCCCATGATTTTATTCACCCGCTGACCGGTCAAAGCAGAAACGAACAGCAGAGGAGCAAATGATAAAAATTTGAAGCGCCGTCTGACGTCATCAACAAATTTTCCCATGGTCTGGTTGTCTTTCTCCGGCAGGTCCCATTTATTGACCAACAAAATCAGTGCCCGACCACGTTCATACGCATAACCTGCGACCGACAGATCCTGATCTGTAACCCCTTCTTCGGCATCGATCACCATGAGCACCACATGAGCCCGTTCCATCGCTTTGAGCGAACTGATTGCGCTGTATTTTTCTAATGCCTGGCTGACCTTGCCTTTACGGCGAATACCCGCCGTATCGATCAGCAGGTAACGCTGTTGATTGTAGATAAAGGGAGTATCAATACTATCCCGCGTCGTTCCGGCAACAGGGTTGGCAACAACGCGCTCATAACCAAGCAGACGATTGACCAGTGATGACTTGCCCACATTGGGACGCCCGACAATAGCCATCCTGACCTCAGATTCTTTCTCTGAATCGATCGATTCTTCAGGAAGAAGTTCTTCCAGATCATCAATCAGATCATGGATACCGCGCCCATGTTCTGCCGAAAGGCTATAAAACCTCTCAATCCCCAGGGCATAGAACTCTCCGGTAAGAGCCTCCTGTTTGTCGCCGTCAACCTTGTTGACAGATAGAAGATCGGTTTCTTGACCTGTCTCAACCTATTGACAATCTCAATATCCGAGGGGGTCAAGCCATCCTTCACATCCATCATAAAAAAGATAATATCTGCCTCGTCAACAGCCAATTGAGACTGCTCACGCATCTGAGTCAACAGCCGATCACTGCTTGCCGGTTCGAATCCGCCCGTATCAACCAATAGAAAGGGGCGCGAAAACTTGGTGATCTCAGCATAATGACGATCCCTCGTCACACCGGGAAAATCTTCAACAATCGCTTTACGTCGTCCCAATAAACGATTGAAAAGCGTGGACTTTCCGACATTTGGACGGCCAACGATAGCTACAGTTTTAAGCATTATATTTACAACCTTTAAGATCAGTTACCAATGCTATAAGGATCGAGCCTTACAACCGGCAACGTTTTACCACTTAAATAAATAAAGTTCGATTAGTTACGACTATAGCCGAGTTCACGCAACATCCGCTCACTCTGACTCCAGTCTTTATCGACCCGGACAAAAAGTTCCAGAAAGACCCGCGTTCCCAGAAGCCTTTCAATATCCTTGCGAGCTTCCTGACCAATCATCTTGATCATGCGCCCACCTTTACCAACAATAATTCTTTTATGACTGTCACGTTCGACATGAATCACAGCCTGAATAATGACAAGGTTCTTCTCCGTTTTTTCAGTAAATTGTTCAACCTGAACAGCAGTCCCATATGGAATTTCTTCACTTGTGCGACGCATGATCTTTTCTCGAACCAGTTCAGCGACAACAAAACGTTCGGGTTGGTCAGTCAGAATATCATCCGGATAATACTGTGGGCCTTCCGGCAAAGCCGATTCAACGACATTCAGTAATTGATCGACACCGTTGCCCGTCATGGCAGACAGAGGAATCACCTCGTCAAAACTGAAACGTTCGCTGTACTGCTGAATCTTGCCCAGTAATGATTCAGGACTGACCTGATCTATTTTGTTAATGATCAGATAGACAGGCACCTTTGCTTTTTCAAAAACATTGATAATGAATTCGTCCCCTGGACCGAGGTTGTTTTTGGCTTCAATCAGAAAAAGGATAATATCGATGTTAGCACAGGCCCCCAGAGCCTGTTCAACCATGAAACGATTCAACTTTCCCTTGGCTTTATGAATACCAGGGGTGTCTATAAAGGAAACCTGTCCCTGGTCAAAATTATGGACCCCAACAATCCTGTTACGTGTTGTCTGAGGCTTGTTTGAAGTGATGGCGACCTTTTCTCCAAGAATCCGGTTTAACAGTGTCGACTTACCGACATTAGGCCGGCCAATAATGGTTACAAAACCGGAACGGAACGTTTTCTTCATGAGTTTGTATGTTCTTTCTTCGAAAGTAGATGATCTAAAGCGACGGCAGCCGCCTTCTGTTCAGCCCCTTTTTTACTGGGACCACGTCCCCGCCCGAGCAGCTGGCCACGAAAACGGACTTCGACGGTAAACACCCGCTCATGGTCAGGACCACTGGTCTGGACCAGTTGGTACTCCGGCAGCTGACCATGGATTGCCTGGAACCGTTCCTGCAGGCAGGTCTTGTAATCACTGCCATAGCGTTGCCGGGCGGACTGGCTGATCAAGGTTGAAAATACTTTTTCCACCACCCGACAGGCTGAATCAAATCCGCCATCCTGATACACAGCCCCCAGAACCGCCTCCAGAGCATCGGAAAGAAGGCTCGGCTTATCCCTGCCGCCGCTCTTTTCCTCTCCTTTGCCAAGCCGTAGACCTTTGCCGAGTCTAAGATTACGCGCCACGGTACACAGGCCTTTCTCACTGACAACCTCTGCCCTGATGCGTGTCAAACCTCCTTCAGGAATATCGGGATAGTGACGATAAACCCAATCGCTGACGGCCAGTTCAAGCACTGCGTCTCCCAAAAATTCAAGTCGTTCGTTATGAGCGACATAATCAGCCTGTTCATTACTGTATGATTTATGCGTAAGCCCCTGCAGGCCTAGCGTGGGATCAGTAAATCGGTAACCGATTCTATCTTCCAATAATGCCAGAAAATCGGACATTTTCACTCCTTGCTTCAGCTAAATGTGTGCGGAGTATAGCCAAATCCCCTATCAAGTTCAATTTGTTTGCCAATATAAGTCAACAGCAATGCTTTAATCTTGATTCAAATGCTTCCATATTCATATAATGTGCAGTTATATTATTCGCCAACAACCTTACCAGCTGAAGTCATAACCGCATTTATTGTTGAGATCGACAAACATAAGTATTCAATGACATTTTCTTCAATTACCGGCCACGACCGGCAAAAAAATATCCTCCGTCGAGCTTTGAGTCTGGAACGCATAGCGCACGCCTATCTTTTTGAAGGACCGGACGGGGTCGGCAAGCGACTGGTTGCTCTCGCCTTTGCCCGCGCACTGCTGTGCATCCATGGCACGGGGTGTGGAGACTGTCCCGCCTGCCGTAAGATAGATCACAACAATCACCCGGACGTACACCTGCTCACTGCCGATGGTGCCAGCATTAAAATCGAACAGATCAGAGCATTGCAGCAGGACATGTCTTTGCGCCCACTGGAAGGGAAGTACAGAGTTTGCCTTATTGACGGGGCGGATCAAATGACCATCGGTGCGGCCAATGCTCTACTGAAGACGCTGGAGGAACCCCAGCCGAACACTCTCATGCTGCTGCTTTCCGATCATCCCGAGCAACTTCTGCCCACCATCTGTTCGCGCTGCCAGCGGCTACCCTTTTCACGACTGCCCAAAGACAAGCTCGCCCAAATACTCTCGCAGCGGCTGGAAATCAGCGACAAGGAAGCTTCAATTCTGGCCTCCCTGTCGGAGGGAAGCCTCAAAAAGGCCCTCGGGCAGAACAGGCACCTCTATCTTGAAAAAAGACATAAACTGATTCAATCCTTGTCAGCATTGTCATCAGGCAGTACTATTCCTACGTTTAACCTGGCCGATGAACTGGCGACGGAAAAGGAATACCTGGCCGATATCCTGGACATTTTCCAGGCTTTCTACCGGGATATCCTGCTGCTGAAGCATGGTCGACCCGAATCGGAACTGGTCAATCAGGACATGCGTGAAACCCTTGCCAGACAGAGCCGGACATTGACAACCGATAGTCTGGCAAAAAAATTAAAGCTCTGGAAACAGCTCGCTATCATCTGCAACGCAACGTCAACCACCAGCTCGCGCTTGAGGTTATGCTGATGAGGATGACTGCTGCTTGATACAGGAATAAATAATATTATGGAAGAATACAAACTGGTCGGCATCTCATTTCACCGGCCGGAAAATTTTGACTTTGACGCCAGGGACCTCGATCTGGTTCCCGGCGATCAGGTTATCGTCGAAACAGAACGCGGACGCGCTCTGGGAACTGTCGTCAATAATCCACACTTTACCGCCGCAAAGGATCTGCCTCCGAAACTGAAAGCGGTCGTTCGACTGGCCAATGAAAACGACCTGCAGATGGCCGACAGCAATGGGTTACGTGAGCAGGAGGCAATGAAGTTCTGTCAGCAGAGAATTTCAGAACGCAAAATGGAAATGAAACTCGTCAGAGCCGAGTACCTGTATGACGGATCAAAAATCATCTTTTTCTTCACCGCTGATGGCCGGGTCGATTTTCGCGAACTCGTCCGCGATCTGGCTCAACATTTCAGAACCCGTATTGAAATGCGCCAGATCGGCGTGCGCGATGAAGCCAAGCTGGTCGGTGGCCTCGGCATATGTGGACGGGAGCTCTGCTGCAGCAGCCATCTGAGAGAGTTTGCCCCAGTTTCGGTCAAGATGGCCAAGGCCCAGGGACTGGCACTGAACCCGACTAAAATTTCCGGCCAGTGTGGACGCCTGCTCTGCTGTCTGGCCTACGAGTACGAAACTTATAACGAGATGAACAAAGCACTGCCTAAATGCGGCAAGAAATTACATCTCAGCAGCGGCACCGCAGAAGTTGTGTCTCTGGATATTCTGGCTCAAAAGGTCACCGTCTGCTGCCAGGGTGGCGAACGTTGCACCATGAAGCTTGAAGATTTGCAGAAAGAAATGCAGGACACACCGCCAGCGACACCTCAAGCGCCTAAGTCCAAATCGGGCAGTCAGGATAAAGGCCGGTCTGAGCGCCAGAACAAAGGTGATGAACGGCAGAAACGCAAGGGGGGACCACAACAGCAACGTGATCCACACCTCCCCATTCAACCAGCACAACAGACCGAACAGAAACAAGCCGAAGCCGGCAGTGAAGAACAGACCAAAAAGAAAAACGCACGCCGCAGAAGGCGGCCGAGACGCCGGACAAACCGGACCAAGCCGCCTGAAAAGCAACCTTGATCGTATATTCAGAAATAGTTACAACGGGAGCAATCAAATAATGGCTGAAAACAATTACTACGTTACGACACCTATCTACTACGTGAATGATGTCCCGCACATCGGCCACGCGTATACAACCCTGGCCTGTGATGTCATCGCACGATACAAACGGGCCAGAGGCTATAACGTTGCCTTTCTCACCGGAACCGACGAGCATGGCCAGAAAGTTGAAACAGCAGCAAAAGCCAACGGTGAAACTCCTCTGGAACTGGCAGACAGGGTTGTGAAACGTTTTCAGGCGTTGTGGGACAAGCTGAATATCTCCAATACCGATTTTATCCGTACGACCCAGGAACGCCACAAGCATACGGTTCAGGAACAGTTCAAAAAGCTTGAGGCCCAGGGAGATATCTATCTCGGCGAATATGAAGACTGGTACTGTACTCCGTGTGAAACCTTCTGGACTGAAACCCAGATGGTTGATGGCAACTGTCCAGACTGTGGCCGTGCTCCAACCAAGTTGAAAGAAGAGTCGTATTTCTTCCGCATGAGTCAATATCAGGATCAACTCCTTGAGTATATCGAAGAAAATCCAGACTTCATCCAGCCAAAGTCGAGACGCAATGAAATCTTGAGTTTTGTCCGTGAGGGGTTACGCGATCTTTCTATTTCCCGAACCTCCTTCTCTTGGGGCATTCCGGTTCCGGGCAATGACAAGCATGTTATTTACGTTTGGTTTGACGCTTTAACCAACTACATTTCGGCCCTTGGTTATCCAGAAGACAAGGATGGCCAGTTCAAGACCTTCTGGCCTGCAACTCACGTCATAGGGAAGGATATTCTACGTTTTCATGCGGTCTACTGGCCGACATTCCTGCTTGCCGCCGGGTTGCCTCTGCCGGATAAAGTCTTTGCCCATGGCTGGTGGACCGTAGAAGGACAGAAGATGAGCAAAAGCCTGCGCAACGTCGTTGAGCCGAACATGCTGATCGATAAATACGGTATCGATGCGATCCGCTACTTTCTGCTCCGTGAAGTTCCATTCGGTCTTGATGGAGACTTTTCTCACAGTTCACTTATCCACCGCATCAACTCCGACCTGGCCAACGACCTGGGGAACCTGGTCAGCCGTTCAACGGCCATGTTGGGCAAGTATTTCTCCGGACAGCTACCAGAACCGGGAGAGAACGAAGAAGCTGAACAGAAAATGATTGCGCTGGTTGAAAAGCAGCTCGAAACTGTCGACAAACACCTCACCGATCTGTCTTTCAATAAAGCTCTGATGGCAATCTGGGAACTGATTTCCGCTGGCAATAAATATATTGATGAAACAGCCCCCTGGGCGTTGGCCAAAGATCCGGATCAGCGTAAGCGTTTAGCCACGGTCATGTACACCCTGCTTGAATCGATTCGTATCATTGCTCTTCTTGTAGCACCGTTTATGCCGGAGACAGGCAAAAACATTCTCAGGATACTCGGCTGTGACAGCACGAACCTGAGTCTGAACGAGCAGGATCAATGGGGAGGATTACAAGCTGGAACCGCAATAGAAAAAGCGGCACCGCTGTTCCCACGGATCGAAAACGAGTAGAATAATAATAACCAGATGTTTTATCCGGGGCGCTAAAGGCGCCCCGATTTTTTGCCTCTGAACTCAGAGTTCAGGTTGGAGCAGTTTTCTATGTCAACACCACTTCCAACCCTGATCGACAGTCATGCCCATCTTGACAGCAGTCAATACGATCAGGATCGCCATGAAACAATAGAACGGGCAACCGCAAACGGTATCAGCCATATACTCACTATTGGCTGTGATCTGGCAAGTTCACGCACGAGCATTGCCATTGCCGAGCAATATCATCAGGTCTATGCGGCAGTCGGGATTCATCCCCACGACGCCACGGAAATCTCCCCGGAAGCACTGAGAGAGCTTGAACTCATGCTGGCCCACCCTAAAGTTCTAGCCCTGGGTGAGATCGGCCTGGATTATTTCCGCAATCATTCACCGCGCGAAACACAGCGCACAGCGTTCAGGCAACAGCTTCGACTGGCCAAAGCGGTTGGTAACCTGTGATCATTCATGATCGAGAAGCCCATGACGAGGTCATGGAGATTCTGATCGAAGAGCAAGCCGGTGAAATCGGCGGCGTTCTTCATTGTTTCAGTGGCGATGTCCAGATGGCCCATAAATGCCTGGAACTCGGCTTTTACCTTTCTTTTCCGGGACCGGTGACCTACCCCAGAAATGAATCGACAAGAGACGTTGTCAAAGCGGTGCCAATCGACCGTCTTCTGGTTGAAACGGACTGTCCCTACCTGTCGCCGCAGAAATTTCGCGGCAAAAGAAACGAACCTGCCTACGTACGTTTCACAGCTGAAAAATTGCCGAAGTCAAAAACCTGTCGATGGCTGAAGTGGCTCGCATCACCAGTGCCAATTTTTTTGAGCTCTTCGCTCTTGAGGGCGAAAACCAGCAGGCCCGCATTGCCTACCCGATCGGTACGAGCCTTTACCTCAACATCACCAACCGTTGCACCAACAACTGCGTTTTTTGTGCTAAATTTTCTGATTACAGGATCAAGGGCCATTTGTTAAAACTGGACAGGGAGCCAACGTTCAGCGCTATTATTACTGCGATCGGAACTCCTGCGGATTATGAAGAGGTCGTTTTCTGCGGTTTTGGCGAACCGCTCTTAAGGCTGGACATGGTAAAACAGGTCGCAACCTGGCTCAAAGAGCAAAACATCCGCGTCAGGATCAATACTGACGGATTGGCGAACCTGGTTTATAATCGCAATGTGCTGCCTGAGCTGCAGGGACTGGTCGACGCCTTGTCCATCTCGTTGAACGCACCGGATGCCGACAGCTACCAGGCGATCTGTCCATCAAAGTATGGTCCGGAAAGTTATCAAGCTGTTAAGGATTTCGTAAGTCAGTCCCTTGAATACATCCCCAACGTCACAACAACTGCAGTCGCCTACCCAGGAATTGATCTGCAGGCCTGTCGGCAGGTCGCGGAGGACTTGGGGGCGACATTCCGCGCCCGTGCCTATGTACAACATGACCAGGAGGCTATAGATGAGTCAGTTTGAGTATGATCTTTTTGTTATTGGAGCCGGCTCCGGCGGTGTCAGGACGGCACGCATGGCTGCAGCGCAAGGACTTCGTGTGGCTGTCGCTGAAAAATCAAAAGCTGGAGGGACCTGCGTTAACCTCGGTTGTATCCCCAAAAACTCTATGTCCATGCGGCTGAATATGCATCGGCCGGTCAGGACTCTGCAGGGTTCGGCTGGCAGATGGAAATCAAGGGGTTTGATTGGCCGACATTGCGCGATAACAAGTCAAATATGATTGCACAGTCGAATCAACGCATGGAAAATATGCTTTCGGAAGCCGGGGCGGAATTAATTTACGGCCATGCCAGACTAACCGGGACGCATGAAGTGACCGTTGGAGACAAAAGGTACAGGGCCGAACGCATTCTGATCGCAACCGGTGGGACCCCCTTCATTCCTGATTTTCCCGGTCGTGAACACCTTTTGTCGTCCGATCAGATTTTCGACCTCGACCAACTGCCGGAGCAGATGCTGATCATCGGTGGCGGTTATATTGCCTGTGAGTTTGCCGGTATTTTCACAACCTCGGCGTTAAAGTGACCCAAGCCTACCGTGGAAAGCTGTTTTTACGTGGTTTCGATGTTGAGGTCAGAGAGTTTGTTGCCAGCAGTATGCGTCATAAAGGGATCGACTTACGCTTTGACACAGATATCAGCAGAATCACCAAAGAAGCCGATGGTCGTTACAGGATCCGGTTTCAGGATGGCGACGAACTGATCACCGATCTGATCCTTTCCGCCACAGGACGCCGTCCTAACTTGTCTAATCTCGGTCTCGACGAGGTTGGCGTCACTCTCAATGAGCGCGCGGCGATCCAGGTCGATCAGAACTATCAAACAAGCGTTCCTTCAATCTATGCCATCGGTGATGTCATCGACCGGATTCAATTGACACCTGTTGCTCTCGCGGAGGCGATGACACTGCTGCGTAACATTTATCAGGGAGACAAGACGCCGCTGGACTACACTCTCATCCCGACGGCTGTGTTCAGCCTGCCCCCCATCGCCAATGTTGGTCTGACAGAAGAGCAGGCCCTTGAAAAATATCCCGAAGTTGATGTGTATACAACTCAATTCAAGGCCTTGAAACATGCTCTGAGCGGACGTGATGACAAGATCCTGATGAAGCTCCTGGTTGATGGACGAAGCCAACGTGTCGTCGGAGCGCATATGGCAGGTGAAGGGGCCGCTGAAACTATACAGGGCATTGCCATTGCACTAAAAGCCGGTGCAACCAAAACCGTTTTTGACCAGACGATTGGCATTCACCCGACCAGTGCCGAAGAGTTTGTCACCATGCGAACAAAAACACGCAGTCATGTCGAACAATAAACGACCAGACGGAACTATCAACTTATGAAAATCACGATTGAATACTGTACTCAGTGAGACTACAGCAATCTTGCTGCCAGGCTGGCAGAGAGGCTGAGAGAGCGCTACCAGGCAGATGTTGAGCTGATCGAATCACATGGCGGCGCTTATGAAATAAACGTTGACGGTGAACTTTTCTACTCCAAGTTGATGACAGGTCATTTTCCGAATGAAGAACGGCTTATTGACGATCTTGGTGATGTCTGATCATCGCCGACACCAGTGAGGCCGATGGCCTGTCATCCATCGATCGGGGAGCCGAAACCATATCTGATTCCTTCAAATCATGAAAGAGGTTTCATATGAGCCGCTTACTGACTGAACAGCTTGTTCAAAGTATCATCCAGCAGTTGGCGTATCGGCTCCCGCTCGTTGGCGGGTATTTTTCCGTCAACTTTTCAGATACTTTTTGCTTTGCCTTTTTCAGTGCCTGTTGCTCAAGGGCACTACTGTCAAATGTAATTCTGGGATGTTCCAGGCTCCCCCTTATTTCGAGCGGCAACACCCCCATCCCTGCTGATCGGTCAACACTTTTTCAGGCTGTTACTGGTTCCTAGCCTGTCAACCAGGACCGGGGCCAGCCGTGTTCCCAGTTTCAGGTTCAAACGTCCATCGACTCCAACACTTCCCTGCGGCTTCAGTTCGATCTTTGAACTTTTCAAGTCAGCCATTAAACGAACCAGCCTACCTTCAAGATTGTAACGCCCAACCAGCGATTGAAAGCTTAACAGCTTCAAGTCCGACTGCCGAGAAACGTCGCGAGGGAATCAACCAGTGGAGAGCCTTTAACACTGCCCTCATCCAGCCTGAAGTCACCACTGAGACGTAATGTATCCAACATCCTGTGCTGATCAAAACCGCGACCGGAAAACTGATTCTGACAGATCAAGCGCCCCGTTGCCGTTTGTTCGGAATCAGGCAATAGTGTTGCCATCAATCTCCCGACATCAGGCTGAGTCACAGAGAATTGTCCCTGATAATCCGGTTCGTTTCCATTCAGGTCAATAACAGCAAAAGCATTTATCGGACCGCCATTAGTCAAGCCACTCACATTTCAAACCAGAGACGATTATCGCTTAAACGGATATCCGCAACAAATTGGTCAAACTGAAAATTACGGAAAAAATCTTTTCAACATTGACTCGACCATCCAATTCCGCAGGAATGGCGATCGCTCCACTCTGTCGACTTATGTCGGCTCCTGCCCCACCATTAACAACTCCGTTACTGACACTGTTTCCCTGTCCACGCCCCTCCGACGGAGCCAGAGAACCCGGTTTCTGTGCCAGTACACTGTTCAGATTCAATGTTTCAGCATTCAGCAGAAATTTGATCTGCGGAACAGCGTCAAGCATGTTGGTCACATCCAGATCCAGCTCCGCTTCAAGCTCACCATAACTGAGCAACAAACCTCTTGCGATGACATTGCCATCCTTTAAATCCAGATCACCATTGACGCCGTTCTGATATTACGAATACTGACCTGGACATCCTTCAGGTTCAACCTCCCTCCCTGTAACATTTTCTGCCATCACTGATCGGCCCGTCGAGTGTAAACCGACCACTGAGCAAACCGGCGGGACTATACTTCTGATACCGGCGCCCTATATCAATCGGCATCAATTGCATCACCTGTCTCAGGTCGAGCTGATTCAGAGTCAGTTGCGAAACCAGAACCGGGTCTTTTCCACGCAGATCAAGCGACGCCTCCGCTCCGGCCTGTAAACCGTTTAAATTGATCAGAAGTGTCGACAAATCAAACATCTGACGAGATCTGTCGAAGGATAAGGCATAATCGATATCCAGCTTGACATCCTTCAGTTTAAGTTGTGGCGACTGCTTTACCAATAAATCGAGTTGCTCAAACTTCAACTTCCCCCTGGACATTATCGACTGCGGCCGGATATCGACTTCAAGGTTGGTTGAAAGCAAAGCAGACCCCAGTTTTACGGGAATATGATCACGAAAATATGGAGCGAACTGAACAACGTCCAATGCGGCAGAATGGATCAGCAACTCACCAGAGCGTTGTAAAATATTGTAGCTTCCGGACACATCTATCTGGGTTCCATTCAGAACGGCGGAGACATCGATGGGAAAAGGGGCATCAAAGGTCATTTTCCTGGCTTCTAGATTGACCTTTTCGAGTGAATAACGATAAGGGGTACGCTGGTTTCTGGATCGATCCGTGAATTCTATCTTTCCCCCGCTGATCTTGACCTGCTTGACCAGAAGCGTCAAAGGAACCATTGCTACAATGGGTTTTTGTTCAGCTTTTCTCTGTCTGGAAAAATATTGATCCCGGGGCTTCGAAAAGTTCACAAGATCATCGAAATCAAACGTTCCGTCCGCAAGTCGCGTCACTCTGATTTGAGGCTGCTCAAGCAGGACATGACTGATCTCAATCTTTCCCTTAAACAATGAAAAAAGTCGATAATGCAACTTCAACATGCGGACCGAAACAAAGTCATCATCTGATTTTCGCTGTTTGACTTTCAAATCTGCGACACTGACACCAGATAATAATCCAACGTCGATGGTACCGAACTCGACTTTGCGCTGTAGCGATTGTTCGACCAGAGGCAAAAGGTGATCGCGTATTTTTTCAGGAGTCACTTGAGTCTGAATAAAGATAATCAGACCGATAATAATAACAATGACAATACTCGTGGCCACGAGTATATTTTTAACAGGAGTTGGCATAATTTCTCCCTGAAGACACCAGTGCAGAGGATGGCCGGAACCGAATGGCAACGAAGTCGGTTATCATTAAGATAGCACTAAAAACATGAGAATAACAGATACTTATTATTGGATTTGAATCTTCTTTTACTTTTTTCAGCCAGACCAATTCCCCTCATCATTAAAACGCCAACCTCGCCAAAAAAATTTACAACTAATTGAATTTATTATTGTTTTTAACAATTAAAAAAAATTAGCTTTCTAATATTAGAATAATTTACTTTTACAAACCCTCACTGTATTATCCTAACCATCAATAAAACTCAACGTAGGAGCCACTACTTATGAAGAAAAATAAAACTCACTCCTTCTCGATATCGGTTGGTGTGAGTGGGTTTCTTTTCCAGCTCTAAAATCCCTGCTATCGAAGCTCGGGTCATTGTCGATTCGCGCCATTCCATATTGAATATTTTCGATTTTCAACCTTCAAAGAAGGCGAAGATCTGATGATCAGTTTGGCGTCCACCCGGTCCAGAACAACGACGATGTTGAAGTCTATTCCGTCATGCCGGTGAAAACCAGACGACTGGTGACCTTTGACGATGGCGACAGAGAATGGTGCTATGTCATAGAAACAGAAATGCGGATCGGGTCGATGAAAAAAAATATCGATGTCACTCTGATCAACCGCGAAGAAACAACCTTTCGCCTCCATTTAGCAGCCAGAATGATTAAAAATCTGGTTAAGGTCAATCCTCACAAAAGCTATCTGACCGGTGAGATCCTTGGAGGAACTGCTTCGACCCACGCCTGAAGACCGCGGGATCAGGTGAGTTCGTACCAGCCGTCAATCAGGGGGAAATAGAGTGCGGACCGAACAGGCACATTTTCATCACACAATTGAAACAGCTGAGCATATCTGCTCAGCTGTTTTTTATAGTGCTCTGCCTCACGGGCATAAAAACTCTCAAAAGAGTCCCCAGCTTTAGGTGCAGATGTTTTATAATCGATCACCCAACGTATACCGTCTGCAATAAAAGTACGATCGATAACAGCATGAACGATATTCCCGGCAATGACTCCAGATAAAGGAAATTCGCATGCATGCCGGTGGTGAGGAAATAAAATCCACCGCCCCCTTTCACTCTGAAAGCACTTCTCTACCGCCTGGGCGACCTTATTCACGGCGTCATCAAGCTGTCCCTCCCCGACTCCCAGAGTCCTGAGCGACTTTCTGAACTCGCCTTTATGCTGTTCTGCGTCACTATCAGACCAGAAGTCGATACCGCGCTTGGCAAGACGCTCAAGCTGCTGGTGCACAATGGTTCCGACATGGCGATGAACGGGATCTTCCCAGCCGCTGAACAGATCATAGTCATTGCCTTCATCCGATCCTTCGGAGGGAAGTTCCGTCTTCTGCTGCTTGGCCAATGTCACCGAAGATAAGTGCGGCTGGAACCAACAGGACTGCAGGCGACGTAATTGAGGACTCTGGATACTCCGTCTTTCGCACTGAGACTGCGGCGCTTCGCACCCATTAAAATGGTGACGAACCAATGGCCACATCTGCTCCAGCAATGATCCGCTTTGCGCCTTGGCCTTGCCTTGTCTGTCTACTCTGGCGTGGCCAAGCAGGTGCAGTCTGTTCACCGCTCTGGTGGTCGCCACATAAAGAAGACGAGCTGTTTCATGATCAGCCTTTTCTGCTTCGAGTTGAGCCAGCAGCCGGTAAAGAGGATCTTTATCCTGGCTGCCTTTTTCATTGACCGGAGCCATCATCAGCCCGTACTCGGGATGATCGTACCAGCGCAGCAAAGGTGAATCCTGATGGCGCGGCATTTTTCCCAATCCGGGGATAATAACAGTATCAAATTCCAGCCCTTTGGCCTTGTGAATCGTCATGATCTGTAAACGCCCGTCCGCTTGAGTGTCTGGATCAGCAAACAGCCTCTGCAGGCCACGATCAAGCAATGCGAAAGATTGAAGGTCAAAACCTTCATCCAGATTTTCAAGCAGATCGAAAATCCGTTGAATGTCATTCCGCCCCTCGGCATCACAACAACAATGCCCACCAAGCGATAACCAACAGCTTTCAACCAGTTCACGCAGCGGCTTTCGACCGCGCTCGCCAAGAGCCGTCGAAAGAACGGGCCAGACACGGGCCAGGCGTTTTCGGCCATCCTCTGACAAAGCTTTAATCGCTCATTTGGGCGAGCAGAGCAGGTACTGTCTGCACTGAATCAGCAAAGAGATGATACAGATCGGTTAATGTCAAACCACACCAGGGAGCTCTTAATACCGCCAACCAGGAAAGCCGGTCGCCACGATGAAGCAGAGCCTTGGTCAGGTGGACAATATCCAAAGCCGCCGGCTTGGCTCCAAGCAGGTCAATATCCTGAGCTTGATATGAGATTCCGCCGCTGCGTAAAAGAGGCAGGATCTCCGCCAGATGATTTCGACTGCGAACCAGAATAGCGATCGACTGCTTTGGATCTTCTTTCATGGCGGCGTTGACAATATCAACAACCTGGCGGGCCTCTTCGCTGTCGCTACGTTCGAAAAACGGATAAAAGAGACAGGCATCCCCATCCAGCATGGGTTTTACAGCCTCCGCCTCGGTCAGACAGACCGCTCCACAGAGCTCATCAACACGGTCCGGAAACACATGGGCAAAGGTTTGATTGATCCAGGCTACGATCCCCTTCTGCGAACGAAAATTGGCCGTCAACTGTAACGGTTCCAGTTTTTACCGTGGAGACCGAAATCACCTTTGAAACAATGTAGAAACAATCCAACTTCAGCCTCCCGGAAACGGTAGATCGACTGCATCGGATCGCCGACCAGAAACAGAGTCCGCCCATCCCCCTCGCTCCAACCTGAGATCAGATGATTCAGCAAGGAATACTGCAACCGTGAAGTATCTTGAAACTCGTCAACCAGAATATGATGCAGGTTCTGATCGATCTTCAGTAACAGATCACTTGGATTATCGGTATCCCCAGAGCCTGTATTGCTTTGAGAGCAATTTCACTGAAATCGACCTGCCCACAGGCACGAAAAACCAACCATAACTCTGCAACAAGTAACGGCAACAGTTCGATCAGACTCCGTAACACCTGCCATTGTCGCTCACCGTACTCAGTGTGAGGGAGAGTTCTGACATCCTTGAGATGATGTAAAAAACAGGGTGTTCACTGATGTTCTTGAGCAGATTGAGCATCCTTTCTTTGGCCGATTTGTGCTCTTTCCCGGAAGGAAAACCATTATTTTTATTGACCTGCTTCCTCAATTGTCCGTCGGTCGTGAGCAGGAGATCGGCAAGCTGGAGCCAGCCTTCGAGGTCACTGTAGTCCGTACCGGGCAGGCAGGAAAGATCGGAAAAACTTCGGTCGTTCATCCCTTCCAATTGCGCAGCGGAATAACGAGCGCACCAGAGCAGTTCGTCAATCAGGCCAAGCGGACAAACCTGGTGCAAGGTCACTATTTTGTCGGCACAGAACAGTTCAACGACACGCTGCAAGCGTTCCCTTGAAGCCCCGGAGTTCTGCATCAGAACTCCCAGCCATTGATCGCGCTGCTTCAACATATTGATCAACAACCGTTGCAGATCCTGAACTTGATTATCAAGATGGCGCAACAGTTTTTGCAACGGTTGTTGATCATCAGCGCCGGTGAGCCTCCCCAACAACTGTTCGACGGCACGCTGATACAGACTTTCAGGGTCATCGCTGATTTCGGGAACGCGACCGAAACGAGTCATCCAGGGCATGCGTCGAACCAAGGTTGCGTTAAAACTGTCAATCGTCTGGATTGTCAATTGGCCGGGATTGCGCATCAAACGATCACCATGCTTCGCTATGACCGCTTGGGCCAGATCCCAGGTTTTCGTTTGTGATCTTCTTGCGGAGCATCGTCGGTGACTGCCGACATCAATGCGGCAAGTATCCGTTCCCGCATCTCGGCAGCGGCTTTATTGGTGAAGGTAATCGCTAAAATATGTTTAGGCTCATCAACCTGGGCCAGCAGGGCCAACATCCGCTGAATAAGAAGTTCAGTTTTCCCCGACCCCGCCGGAGCTGAACAATACAGGAGCGCCTGACGTCAATAGCCTGCTGGCGTTGAACGACATCACTACTCATCACTCTCTCCCCTCAGACTCACCACATCATCTATCCGGCATATGCCAGCCAAATCGCAGTAACGACAACTCTTCTCGGTTTTAAACGGCTTCACCGCAGCCAGACCCGCAGCAAAATCACGTCCCAGCTGATGGACCTGTTGATCCCAGTAAGCTAACAATTGAGTCCAGTCTTCAATCCCCAATTGCTCGGTCTGAGAAAACTGGCGACAATCCTTGACCCGACCCAGCAGGCCGGGGCGACTGACCAAACCGATGAAACGATATGTTCCTCTACGCAGCTGGGCAAAAACCACACCACTGGCTGGGCGCGCTTCATCACTGATCGCATAAAGAGGCAGTTGCGGTTCAATTAAAGGTTGCGTAAGAAAATCATCAGCATGCAGGTCAAGACCGGTCTTATAATCGATAACGATACGGCTGCCGTCCCCAAGGCAGTCGATGCGATCAACCTTCATATGAATCGAAAGCGGTCCGATTTCGGTATCCAGTTCCTGTTCAGTCGCAACCACAGCGAAGTCATCGCGTTTCATTTCCACTTCGGTCAGCCATTCGAGCACCAGTTTCTGTAACCGCTCTTTTTCAAGGTTCATTAATGTGTCAACGGGTCGAAGGTGTTTCGCCTGATCACCATAATAGGTACAGACCGCATTCTCAATCTGCTCATGAATCACCATGTCGCGTTCATGATCAGACAGAGCAAGCAGTTGGCTCTGACATTTGAGCTTTTTCCAGATATTTTCAAGGGTCAGATGAACCAGATCGCCTCGGGCCATTGCCGCGATTCCTGGAGCAACCTCCTCAAGTGCGCGGCACTGAAGGCGATGATGGACGTAGGCACGAAAGGGACAATGAGCCTGATCCTTCAACAGACTCGTTCCCCCTTTGACCGCTTCTGCTTGAACCCCCGGACCATAGTCATCGTCCAGCGTTTCCATCGAGGTCCGGGACGTGGCGGCAATATGCAGGGGATCGGCAAAATCAGCCAAAGGGATCTCAGTATGCTCCTCGATATCACGAATAAGCGGACTGGGTCTGAGTGAACTGTCCCCTTCTCGGCCCGGATGGCTGAAGACAATATCCGGACTGGCAGCTTTCAAACGCTCTATGACCTGCTCGGCAAACAACAGTTCACGCTCGGCGCTTGCGTGCGGCATCTGGTGCTCTTCCTGCAGACGATAAGGAAGAAAAGGATTCGGCTGAGGAGGAGCAGGAAGAACGCGGTCTTCCAACCCCATGACCCAGAGGTGCTGAAAAGTCAAGCCGGAAGATTCAAGCAACCCCACGACCTGAACCTGTCCGTTAGGCCCTTCAAGCTGAAAATCGGTATCGTTTGACAACCGTCGCAGCAGACTCAAACCTTGCGAACGCGATATGGAACCTATGATGCGGTCAAGTGTTGGCAAGAGCTCCAGTACTTTCAGTTGCCAGGACTTGATCGCCTGGTATTCTCTGCTGTTGACACTCCGATCACCAGGCCACCCGATCTCACTGAGTTGAGCAGAAAATTCTCTGGCCCAATCACCGGGCAGACGGTTGTTGGTATTCGACCCATCCAGAGATAGAGTGAGCACCTCAGCCAACCTGCTGAGTGTCGGTACTTTTTCTGCCATCGAGATCAAACCGGAAAGGCTGAAACGCTGCTGTTTGAATGAGCGCAGTTTTCGATCAAACAAGGCCCTTGCGTCAGCTTCCTTTACTCCTCCACCCAGATACGGCGTACGCAACAGAAAAGAAACCTGATCGATTGTCATAGACGGGCCGGCCTGGAGAATCTGCAGTGCGGCATGGATCACCCCCTCCTCTGCCAGAGCCCCTCCCAGTGACAGACTGAACAGCGTATCGGCTTCAGCATTGACAAGGCGGGATTCCGGATCAATCTGGTCGCGAAAAATGCGTTCGATTTTACGCCGCTGAAGCACGAGATCAGGTACAACAATACCGATCGAGCCGGCCCCCTGCTCCAGTAATTTTCGTGTCCAGCGAGCCGCGCTCTCTATTTCATCGTTGCGGTCGATGGCCGCGAAACGTCGGATCTCACCCTCAATAACTGAGCGAACCGCGACTTCCAGGCAAGAGCTCCTGAGTCTTCGGCCACCTGCTGCAGCTGTTTCAAACCAGGAGAAAGTTGATCAAAACCAATCAGATAAAGTTGACCCGGCAGCTCGATTTCAGAGTTTGCAACTGCCTCACAAACTTTTTGAGCGACACTGCTTTTATCAAACAGCTGATGCCTGTCACAATAATCCAGATAACTCTGACGCCAACGGGAAAAGGCCAGTTGATCCTCAGTCAAACCGGAAGGATCGAGGGTCACTCCATATTCACTCAGCAGGTGATGAGCCTGAAGCGATCTCTCTGCCGTTTGAGACAACTGAAGTAACTCTGCAGACGTTCCCCGTGATGATTTTCTGATCAACTCTTCCCACAGACATTGCTCCTGCGAGGAGCTCAGCAGCTGGGCCATCAAACCCAACTCATTGAGACACATGGACAGCCAACCTTCGTAGCTGTAAATCTGCGGGTCGACCAGGCCTGCCTGCCCTGTTCCTGCATCCAACAGTCAAAGCCTTCTCGCAAATGACGAAACAAGCGCCTGTTAGCGGTCAAGACCAGTACGCCATCGGCTGCAGCTGAATAGATTTGTTCCTGTGTCCCAGGCATCTGTTCTCCTATGAAACCATATGACAATCAAAAATATTCGTTTATCCCGCTGGGGCGCTGAACCCCGACAGAAAAAACACTCATACCGATCCTGTCCTCAAAACGGCAGAATCGGCAAAATTATAAATTTAGACTATAATGACAGCATGACATTAAATTTCACAGTGAGTCGAAATATATCTGTCCTGTTTCTTTTGGCCTTAACTGTAGCACTGACTGGTTGTGTATCCAACAGCTACTGGGCTTGGGAACATCACGATCTGAACCGGAATAACCGCCTCACGCTCGCTGAAGACCAGCGTGAGTGTCACAATCTGGCTCATGATGAAGCGAACAGGTATGATTACCTCTATTTCTACCGGAACTACCCCTATTTCAAACCATATTACCGCCAAGGTCGCTATTACGATCCTTTCTGGGAATGGCAATATCATGATCGCTTTTTTCGCTATCAGAATGCATTGGACCGTTATTACCGCATTTGCATGAAAGCCAAAGGTTGGTCGTTGATAAAAAAACCAAGGAACAGGGGAATAAGACGTCAACACCCTCAAGAAATCAGGAAAATTAGGTCTTTCTTCCTTGTCGGTCAAGCGGAATATACTTATAGTGGAGGGAGCTGAACCATTCCAAATTGGAGTTTAACCTTATATGCAAATCAGTAGCAACAACGCAATACTGACCAATTATGCTCCCCGCACGACCCCAAAACCGGATCTGCATAGGGAAAACCGGGCCCACGACAGCTACACCCGGAATGCCGCCTCTGCAACTGTCATTGACGCCGAATATATCGAGCCGCAGCACGTCGTCCCAAGTGTCCCCCCAGAGCACAAAGGCATCGGCAATACGATCAGTGCGGAAAGAATCGAAATGGGTCGGCGAACGACCAAAACAACAGCACAGGAGGCGTTAAGTTCCCGCTTCAAAACAGCGGACTCAGACTCCCCTCCCCCAGGCAGCTATATCAATCTTTACGCCTGATTCTCTTCAGATTAGCCCCTATTGCCTCAACCGCACCATCACCTGCTTCATATCTTCCCAGACTTCCCTTTTACCAGCCGGATTACGTAACAGATATGCAGGATGAAACGTCGGCATCAGAGCAATCCCCTCGTACTCATGCCAGTGTCCACGTAAACGGCTGATCGGATCTTTTCTCTGCAGCAGGGTCTGGGCCGCAAAACGCCCGAGCGCGATAATCAGCTTGGGCCTTATAACGGCAAGCTGCTGCTTAAGAAAAGGTTCACAGGTCGAAATTTCTTCTGCCTGAGGATCACGATTGCTCGGTGGACGACATTTAATGACATTACATATGTACACGTCTTCACGGGTCAAATGCATGGCAAATAGTATTTTTCCAACAACCGCCCCGCCTCTCCGACGAAAGGATAGCCTTTGATATCCTCTTCACGTCCAGGGGCTTCACCAACCAGGACAACTTCAGCCTCTGGATTTCCAGAACCAAAAACGATATTGTTGCGTCCCTTGCTTAATGTGCATCGGGTACAACCCTGGATCTGTTGTTGCAACTGTTCAAGATCGATATTTTCAACGCCGGGACGACATTCGGCCTGTGGCACCTCGGGTGTTTCATGACAGACAGGTAAAGAGGTTATCGTCTCATAGCCTAACGTTTTTAAATCTTCAAGAATAACGCGGCTCTGAGAAATCAATTCGTGACATTCGTGATATAATTTATCTGTCATTTAACTCTTCTTTCAAATCAACAACTGTCTGAGGATAGGAAATTTTGTTGAAACAACTTGCTCTTCTTGTCGTTATCTTGTTCGCTTTCCCCAACGATGCTTCTGCCTGGGGAGCCGGTGTTCACCTCGGCTTGGGATTGCGCCTTCTGGCAGCACCGGAAGCACTTCCACTGGCGTTGCAGACTCTGCTTTCCATGCAAAAAATGGATTTCCTGTACGGCTGTATCGCCGCCGACATCATCCTCGGCAAAAAATACACCCACCACCTTGAGCACTGCCATAACTGGCGCATCGGTCGTAAAATTCTCAAACAGGCCAAACAACAGGGACCGGCCGCCGAAGCCTGCGCTTACGGTTATCTTTCACATCTTGCTGCCGACACCATTGCCCATAACTACTTTGTCCCCTACAAGTTGGCCATGACCTACAATACTGTCATCCTTAATCATGCCTACTGGGAAATACGGGCAGATATCGGCGTACGCAAAGACACCTGGGATATCGCCCAAAAACTGGCCCACCGCGACAATCGCCAGCTTGATCGTATGCTCAGCCGGATTCTGTCCGACACGATTTTTTCATTTGGAACCAATAAGCAGATTTTCAATTCAATGATGCTGGTTTCGCGTCTGCGCCGGTGGCGTAAATTGATCAACTCAATGGCCAAGCGTTCGAAATGGGAATTCGACCGTGATGAGCATCGGGAATACATGGACATGGGGCTTGAAGCGATAACCAGCATCCTGAGCGATAAAGACAGTCCCTACTGGCAAGCCGACCCGACTGGGGACAGAGCCCTCACGGCCGCAGGCTTGATACGTAAAAACCTCAACGACCTATGGCTGGACGGCAAACTCTATCAGGACGACGCTGACTTGATCCTCAAAGAATTACGCAACCGCTTCAAGCTCGGCATTACGAATCCTGACGAAATCCTCCCTCTTTTTACTGTCGTTTAGCCTTCCACAGAACGGTCAGACGATTCAATAGCTGCTTGGCAACCTTATACTTACTCATCAGCTCTAATTCTTCGACTTTGCCATCGGCGTGAAGCAGGCGAACGATATTTGTGTCTGCATCAAACCCGGCCCCCGGCCGGGTAACGTCGTTGGCGACAATTAAATCAAGGTTCTTTTTCTGCAACTTTTCAGCCGCATGGGCCAACAGACGTTCAGTTTCCGCGGCAAATCCAACCAGGATATGATCACCTTTCTTTTCACCCAGTTCGGCAAGAATATCGGGGTTCTTTTTCAATTTGAGGGTCAGGTCGTCATCCTGTTTTTCATCTTCTGATGTGCCCGTTCAGCCACGCAGTAATCGGCAACGGCAGCGGCCTTGATGACGATATCAGCTTCAGCATAATGGTCCAGAACGGCAGCGCGCATTTCAGCCGCAGAACAGACAGGAACACATTGAACTCCAACAGGAACTCTCAGGTTCGTCGGACCGGAAACCAGCACGACCCTGGCGCCCCTCTGCTGCGCCGCTTCAGCAATGGCGTACCCCATCTTGCCGGACGAATAATTGGAAATATAACGCACCGGGTCAATTTCTTCACGGGTTGGTCCCGCGGTAATCAGGATACGACAACCATAAAGATCATCCGGGGTTAACACAGACAGCGCAGCCGCATAAATATCTTCGGGATCAGGCAGTTTCCCCTTCCCTTCCCAGCCACAAGCAAGGTAACCGGATGCAGGCTCGAGGACATGATACCCCTGCTGAGTGAGATATTTCTCATTGTTCTGGTAGATCGGATTCTCGTACATGTTTGTATTCATCGCCGGAACAATCAGTACAGGAGCTTTCGTCGCCATCACACTGGTGGTTAACAGATCATCAGCCAGCCCCTGAGCAATTTTTCCGATTAAGTTTGCCGTAGCTGGGGCCAGCACAAACAGATCGGCCCGATCAGCCAGTGAGATATGGCCGATTTCCTGTTCCTGGTAGAGATTGAACAGTTCGGTATTAACCGGATTGCCGGAAAGAGTCTGGAACGTTAGAGGCGTTACAAATTCCTGCGCATTTTTGGTCATGACGACATGAACATCAGCACCTGCCTTGGTCAAAAGGCGTAGAACTTCGACAGCTTTATAAACAGCAATTCCGCCGCTGACACCAAGGACTATCGTTTTACCCTGCAACATAAACGCCTCCCTAGGCAAGAAACGGATTATACCGCTTCTCCTGGCCGATCGTCGATTCCGGCCCATGACCCGGGTAAACCCGGATTTCATCCGGCAGGACAAGCAGCTTGTTCTTGATGTTTCTGATCAGTTGCTGGTGATCTCCACCAGGCAGATCTGTCCGGCCGATGGAGCCGGAAACAGCGTATCTCCGACAATCAGACGATCGGCGAACAGAAGACAGATCCCTCCAGGAGAATGGCCAGGAGTATGAATGACCTGAAATTCCAGATCGTCGAGGTTGAGAATATCCCCGTCCTGCAAAATTCGGCTCGGTTGCGGTGAAGCTCCGTAGTCAAACCGAAGTTTGCGGCATGTTGCTCAGCCACCCCCAATAACGGCAGATCGGCTTCATGGATCATCAACTCAGCCCCAGTCTGTTCAACCAGAGCGCGGTTACCGCCGATATGATCAAAATGACCGTGGGTATTGATAATCCACTTTGCTTTAAGATGATAGTCGTCGAGGCGTGAGAGAATCTTGTCGACATGGCCGCCAGGATCAAAGACAGCGGCATGTCCCGTTGATTTTGATCCGACGATATAGCAATTCACATCCAATGGCCCGGTTGGCAAACTGGTAAAAATCATCACGACGATTCTCCCTTATCCTGCAGCGTCGAAAACAGATCCAGGTTTTTATCTTTTAACTGTTCAGCGAGTGTCGCACCGAGGGGTTTATTATAGTTCTTTTTCTCTTTGGGATGTAATTTGGGTCGTTCCTGCTGCCTACCTCGAGCTTTGTCTGGTGCGGAAACGGCAGAGTCTGCAGCAGATTCCGGCTTGCGACCCGGCCCCTTATAAAAATAACGATCATAAAGACGATGATAACTGGTCCAGTTTCCATCACGGTCGGGCTCTTTTTCGATATGCGACAGAACACCATTGATCTTGGAGTCGAGATCGTCAACAAAGTTCAGAACAACCGCCTCCAGAAATTTCGGCCGTTTCGGAGAACCATACTCATATTGACCGTGATGAGACAAGAGCAGGTGTTTGACCATGGTGGCAAGCTCTTGTGGAAAGCCGGGAATCATACGCACCCGATCTTCAATCATCTGGACGCCGATAATAATATGGCCCAGCAACTTTCCTTCGTCAGTATAATCGAAGGAGCGATCATACGATAGTTCGGAGACCTTACCGACATCATGCAACAGCGTTCCGCTGAGCAGCAGATCCCGATTAATTTGCGGATAACGCGCCGCCACATCGCAAGCCAGAGCGGAAACCGCAAGAGAATGCTCAAGGAGTCCTCCAAGGTAAACATGGTGCATTCCCTTTGCGGCGGAGCTTTTCTGTAGCGGTCGAAGAAATCGGTATCATCAAAAAAAGATCGGAGCAAAGCGCTGATATGTGGATCAGTCAGAGAATCAAGAAGGCCATCAAGTTCCTGACGCATATCCTCTTGTGCACGCTTGGATACCGGCAGAAAATCTCCCAGATCGACACTTTCCTCAGGGACTTTTTTAAGGTCTTGAACCACAAGCTGCATCTTGCCCAGATAGACACTGGCCTTGGCGAACAGCTGGATAAAATCGTTTTTTTCAAACTGCGCCGACAGCTGATCGACACGATCCCAGATGCGACCTTCCACTTCTCCGGAACGATCCATCAGCTTCAAGGTCATGTACGGTTTGCCGTTTTTTGCCATGGCGGTTATTTTATCTCGAACCAGGAAAGTGGATTCAACAACCTGGCGTTCTGTAATTTGATCTACGAATATTGTTTTCAACTTGTCCTCTTACTTCATTAATTATGGGAAACGACAATCAACCCGCTCATTGAAAGTGGTCCTCTGATTATGCGTCATTAACCTGCCGAATAATCGTCTCGGCAATTTTAACTCCGTCCAGAGCGGCACTCATGATTCCACCTGCATACCCAGCGCCTTCACCAGCCGGATAAAGCCCCTTTAAACTGACCGATTCGCCGTTCCGATCACGGACAATCCTAACCGGTGCGGACGTTCGCGTCTCCACACCGATCAGAGTTGCCTGCGGACAAATAAACCCTCGCATTTTCCGGTCGAAGACCGGTAATGCCTGTCGCAGAGCTTGATCGACAAACCCGGGAAGACAGGATTTCAGGTCAACATGCGCTACACGCGGCAAGCAGGTTGATTCGAGTTGTCCGCCCCGGCCATTCAGATATTCCAACAGCGGTTGGGCGGGGGCGCTCCAGTCTCCTCCGCCGAGCTGAAAAGCCCGTTCTTCCCAATGCCTTTGAAACTGGACACCCGCCAGAACATCATCACCATCAAAGTCATTTTCTGTAACGGTAACGACCAGTGCGCTGTTTGACCAGAGGTTGTCGCGACGCAGATTGCTCATGCCGTTGATCACCAAGTGCCCCTGTTCTGACGAAGCGTTAACCACCTGACCTCCTGGACACATGCAGAATGAATAGACTCCGCGGCCGCTATGGGGATCGTTCCAGGCCAAACGATAATCGGCTGAAGGTAAGCGTGGGTGAGATGTCATCCCATACTGAATCTGATTAATCAGTTCAAGGGGATGCTCAATCCGCAATCCGATGGCAAAGGCTTTTGGTGCCAAACGGACCTTGTCTGCCGCCAGCATTGCATAGGTATCCCGTGCACTGTGACCAGCGGCCAATATCAACTGGTCACATTCAATACGCCTGCTACCATTAACGATTCCGGCGACAACCTGATCGTTATGGCGCTCTATTCCCGTTAGGCAGCAGGAAAAGTGCATCTCGACTCCGAGTCCGATCAGCCTGGTTCTAAGATTAACCAGGACAGCTCGTAAGCGATCGGAACCGACGTGCGGTTTAGCCTGCTGTAAAATTTCAGATGGTGCACCAAATTCCACCAAGCGCTTAAGAATCGATCCCGTCGCCGGATGATTCAGGCGGCAGGTCAACTTGCCATCGGAAAAAGTTCCTGCCCCACCTTCACCAAACTGGATATTACTATCGCTATCCAGCTTTCCGCCAGCCCAGAATTCTTGAACAGTGCGCCAGCGTTCTTCAACCGGACGACCTCTGTCGATCAGACAGACTTCAGCCCCCGCCTCCGCCAGCGCCAAGGCGCTGAAAAGTCCGGCAGGTCCCATGCCGACAACCAGAACTCTGGTCTTTTTACCGCACGGCTCAACAATATGAACGGCATCTACTGGAGATTCGGTCAAGGTCTTTAAATGTCTGTTCTGTTCAAGCACTGCAGCCTCATCAGAACAACAAAATCGACAGTATAAACCGGAGGATATTGTTTTCCGCCTGGCATCGATTCCTTTACGAACAATAGCGAGGGCAGTGACCATCTCAGCGGGAATCCCCAGGCTATGGGCAATGATATCTTTTATACAACCTTCCTCCTGGTCCAGGGAAAGGGCGATTTCTCTTATCCGTAGAGCCATTTTTCAGTGAACCGATTCGCGTAACAGAGGCAATTCAATTAAAAATGCGCCCCCTGTCCGGGAGGACTTTCAACTTTGATCCGACCACCACAATTGTTGACAATGCGCAAAACAACCGACAGTCCAAAACCGGTCCCTTTCGATCGCGTGGTGAAAAAAGGGTCAAAAATACGTTGCATATTTTCCTGCGGGATTCCCGGTCCGCTATCCGAGATGTGAATCATGATTTTTTCTGCATCCGCTTTCAGCAAGAGTTTCAGTGTTCCACCCTCGGGCATTTCGTACAATGCATTGGCGATCAAATTAGTAAAAATCTGCTCCATCTCGACCGGGTCAGCATGAACAGGGGGAATATCTTCCTCACTGTCGAAACGTAACTCGACCTGCTGAGCTTCAATCAAAGGTTGAGCCGAACGCAATACGCTTGTCACTATTTCTTGTAAATTAACTTTTTGAGCGTTCTTCGCTTCATTTTGACTTGATGCCAACATTTGAACAAGAATGCTATCGATTCGTTCGACCTCATGGCTGATTTTACTGATGTAATTTTTGTTTTCGTCACTAATTGCGCTATCAGCCAACAAAATCTGGGCAAACAGGTTAATGGAGTTCAATGGATTTCGGATTTCGTGGGCCATACCCGCTGAGACGTGGCCCACAGCGGCCAGCTTTTCAGCCTGGATTATTTCCTGATGGGCCTTCTCCAACTCGCGACTCTTTTGTGTTACCCGCTTTTCAAGTTCCTTATTCCATTCCTTGATCTCACGTTGCAACAGTTCACGCTCATCAATAAGTCTTCGATTTTCCACTTCAATCTGACGGCGCGTCAGAACCATATCGATCTGAGCGAGAAGACTCTGATTGACAAACGGTTTTGGATATAGTCGACAGCGCCGGCCTTCATGGCTTCGACGGCAACCTCTTCACTTCCTTTCCCGGTAAACATCATGACATAGGTATCGGGATAACTACCCTGTATCTGCTTAAGTGCTTCCAGACCGTTCATGACCGGCATCATATAGTCAAGCAACACTAAAGCCGGCTGGTGTTGCTTGACCATGTCAAGGCATTCCAATCCATTACACGCCTTAATAACCTTGAAACCTCTTTTTTTCAGCAACAGTGAAGTCAGTTCGACAATGATCTCTTCATCATCGGTAATCAGTATTGTTTCACCGCTATAGGGACTTTTTTTGTTGTTTCATCTTTCAGGTTTCCATGTTGATGAACATTTTCCGTGACTTCACGATCGCTTTTTTTCTGCCCACGATGCCGACCGGACAGAAGCAACAATCTTTTTCATCCATGAACACATAGCATGATATCAATTATTTCGAAATAGCAAAGCATGAAAACAGATGGGGCCGGGACAGCTGTCTGTGGGGGACAATAAAAAAAGCAGCCCTCAAGGCCGCTCAGCTTGATGACAAAGCCCGTCCGTGGGCTTTGTCATCCCTCTTTACACAAAATTGCGATTCTGATTCACTCGCAAAAACAGGACATAAACATATTTTTTGACTCGCTTGTCCTGGGCTCGCAACAGACTACCTGTCAACAGTCTGAGCAACCGGCTAGGCTGCTTTTTAGATCACAGTTATTTTATATTATTATATTATGTTTAATCTTCTTCAAGCCTGACGGTTAGCACCGGATATGGAGATTTTCGAACAACTTTCTCCGCCGTGCTACCAAACAGAACATGGTCGAGACCGGTTCTTCCATGAGTGCCGAGGACAATCAGATCAGCTGAGTGTTCTCCGGCCTGTTCGATAATCTGCTCATATGGCAAACCCGGAACAATCAGGCTCTCATAGTTTTCGAAATTCAGGATATTCTGACGGCAGAAGCTCTCCATCATCTTCTTTGCACCTTCTTCAATCTCTTCTTCCAGTTTTTCAAAGGAGATGTGCGGTACATAAAAGCCGCGCAGATCGACCGGCTCATTGATAACGTGCAAAATGATCAGTCTCGCTTCGAACTTCCTAGCCATGGAAAGAGCCATCTGAAAAGCATTATCGGAACTGTCCGAAAAATCTACCGCTACCAGAATCGTGTCACATTTTTTCATATGTGTCTCCTTTCAGGATACCGTCGTGGCACTGCCTGCCGAAGTCGCCTGTCGGTCTTGGTGGACAAAGAACCTGCTGATAACCGCTTTTAAATCTTCCAACCTGACCGGCTTGTTCAGATATTCGGAAGCGCCCCGATTCATTGCGTCAAGATAACTGTCGACCCCCCCGTAAGCGGTCAACATAATCACATTAAGTTGCGGATAGAGGTCCTCAATTCATGCAGAAAACCAATCCACTCATTCCGGGCATATTGATATCAGTAATCACCAGATCAACCGGCTCCCGCTTTAGATAATGAAGAGCCTCGAATCCATCAGCAGCCGCAGCGACCAGGTATCCCTCGCTTGACAGCAGCTTGGACAAACCCAGTCGGGCATTTTCTTCATCATCGACAATTAAAACCTTCAGCATATCAACCCCTGTCATATCCCTACACTAATTGTAACAATGGTTCGATCCCTGTCAAGCCCGATCGAAGCTTTATAACAACCTAATATGATTGAAATAATAATGACAAGACAGATTAATAGGGATCGCCGTGGTCAGGAAGAAAACCAGAGGGAAAGGAGTTTGTCAACCAGACAGCAGACTTTAGCTTCGGCCAGATGTCCTGCAGCAAGAACATCTTCATGGGTGAGAGTTGCGGCGCTCTTCCCTGCGGCAGCGTTGGTCACTAACGATAGTGCAACCAAATCCAGTCCGCAGCGACGAGCCATGATCGCCTCGGGGATGGTCGACATTGTCACAGCATCGGCCCCAAGACGCTCAAGCGCTCCTATTTCGGCCGGGGTTTCGTAACTCGGTCCAGGCATCCAGGCCAGTACCCCACGCCCCAGCTCAATCTGTTCCGGCGCGAGGAGATCATACAAATTGCGATAAAAGTCAGTGCGGTAGAGCTTCCCGAGGTCAATGAATTCCCTTTCGGGCCGTCCTACGAGGGGATTGATACCACTCATATTGATATGGTCTGTCACCAGCATGAATCGACCAGGGGACAAATTGGAACCTATCCCTCCAACGGCATTGGTGAGAAGAATTCTGGAACATTCAAGGGCGGCAGACAGACGCACCTGTGCCGTCACTTGCCAGGCGGAATAACCTTCGTAGTAGTGATAGCGCCCCTGAAAACCAGGACAGGGACACCAAAGAGTGTACCATAGTGGAGCAGCCCCTCATGCCCGGCGACAGAGGACCGAGGAAACCCTGTCAACCGAGCATAAGGGAGCGTACGCCAGTCTTTCATAGCAGCGAGCAGTCCTGACCAGCCGGATCCGTGGACGATGGCTAATTGCGGACTGTCACCCTTTAGCCAGTGACGCACATCGCTAACGGCCGACTCTAAATTATCAAGAGAGTTCATTGCTTGAGTAGATTGTCAATACGCTGGTTCAGTTCATCAGGATTAAAGGACTTGCTGGTAAAATCGTCTGCTCCTGCCTGCAGAGCATTACGCGCATCCCCACTCTGGCGATAGACACCGCTGACGCAGAGAATTTTCAGGTTTTTATTGATTCCAGCATCCGCTCGAATCCTCGAGATCAGTTTCAACCCATCGATATCAGGAAGATTATATCGACAATCAGAAGATTAAAACTGTGTTGATGTAATAGTTTCCAGGCTGTCTGAGCGGTGTCCGCCGTCATCAATTCAGCCTTGCGATCAACCAGCATATCGAGCAGTAACTCACGAAAAAAAACGTGCATCATCGACTATCAGGATTTTTGATGGAGGTTCTCTTTCCAGCTCCTGCGCTGAATCGTAGGCAACCAGAAAACGATAGTGGCACTTTGGACAGTTCACCTGCAAGGGGGAATGGGATTCGCTGAGAACCCGGCTCCGATAAAGAGACTGACACTTTGGACATTGAATTTTCACAACAACCGACCCTTCGCTATTAATCAACACTACGATGGAGGAATTGAACGCAATAATTCAACCGCACGCAACCCCCAGTCGGAAGTCGGTGCAAATTCGATAATTGTCTGGAGTTGCTTTTCAGCCTGTTCCTGTTCGTCCATGCCGACCAACACTTCAGCCAGCCGGTAACGAGCCTGAAGAAATTGCGGGGCAATATCAATGGCTCTCAAAAGAGCAGCTTTTTCAAGTTCCGGCTTGTTTAATTTCCGGTAGACTTCGCTCTGGCGAAAATGAGCCGAAGCATAACGTGGAGCAAGTGCGGCGGCCTCCTGGTAATATTTCAGGGCATTGGCGTAATCGTCCTTCTTAAAATAGGCGTAAGCTTTTCCAGCCACGGCGACATGGACATTTAAGAAAAGGAGATTCTGCCCGGCCTTGTCAAAATAAGTGATGGCCTTATCCCACTCTTTCATATCGAGATAGAGGGCTCCAAGATTGTTCTGATAGCGAGGCTCACCCGGTTCCAGTTCAAGAGCTTTTAAATAGTGTCTTTCCGCCAGGGCGTAAGCCTTCTTCTGCTGATAAGCCTGGGCCAGAGCAACGTGGATGGCACTATTATCGGGATCACTTTGAACGGCATTCAGCAGCTCCTTCAACGCCATCGTCGGGTTATTGCCCTGCAGATGTGCTATCGCCAGTTTATAGTGAACTTCGGCATTCTTGCTTTTATCTGCCTTCGCCTGCCCCGCAGGAACACAACCAGAAAGAACAAACGAGATCAACATCAGGCTTAGAGCCCACTTAAAAACCATCAATACTCCTCCGCTGTCCGGCTCCTGTAACAGGAAGCGTCCAGCAGTCATCAACTCCGGGAGACACCCCGAGATGAATTAAATTATCCTAAAAAACTACAGACAGCGTCATCACTGACTGAAGCTTACATCGATGATAAAACCGTCCCATACTCTCAAGACTACGAGATTTCAACCCTTGTAATTTTTTCTCCTGGCCTGCTGGATTTCCCTGCTGTCCGTACGCCCCTTGCTCATGTCGGAACCGTTGTTTTGCGGCGCTTGACAGATCGGCAAAGCCTGCCAGTAAGTTTTTTTCTTGTCTGCAGGCAACAGATGAAAATCGGTTTCATTGAGCACAAAACCCATCGACTCGACAAAACTGTAGCCTTCTTCATAGACGTTTTCAACATCTGAACTTGGGACTTCTCCGTACTTTGGCACAAAAAAGATGGAGCTCTGACTCTCAGTCAGATAAAAAGCAACAACAACCAGAATCTTTGCTCCACCAACAACCTGAAGAAGATAAGCCTGACAAAGCTGTGGAGGAAATCCGGAAAAGGCCAACTGTACACTGCCTGTTGCCGCGTGGAGATGAGCAATTTTCTCAACTGCAACATTCAGTCTTTTTAATTGTTTATGCTGAACAAACAAGACAATCTCCTCCTGCTTGTGCCGGATCATTCCGAACCTGTCTATTAAAACACACTTAATCGATATCAGCAAAATCTGTCAGCAATTTAATTTTCTTGTAACGATCTGAGATTTCTTGATAATCAATTTCCTTAAGCCGGTCGAGACTGAATTTTTCAACGGTAAATGATGCCATGACAGAACCAAAACCGTCGCCTTGCGCAGGTTTTTTCATCAAAATTTCTGGTCGCCGCCAGATAACCGACGAATCCCCCGCGAAAGTATCTCCGGCACCAGTCGGGTCGAAAACCTCTTCCATGGGATAAGCCGGCGCAGAAAAGACAGAACCTTCACCGAACATCAGCACGCCATACTCACCACGTTTGACGACCAGCGTTCTGGGTCCGAAGCTGCGCACAATTGCAGCGGCCCTGATCAGGTTCGGCTCGTTAGCGAGTTGACGTACTTCCGCTTCATTAATGATCAGGATATCGACCTTAGCCAGAGTTTTGATCAGCTCATCCCTCTTTCCGTCAATCCAGAAATTCATCGTATCGCAAGCGACGAGTTTCGGATTATTAACCTGCTGAAGCACTTCCAGCTGCAGTTCAGGATCGATATTGGCAAGAAAAACGTATTCGGCATCACGATAATTTTCCGGTATGGAGGGCTTGAATGTCTCAAATACATTGAGGTGCGTCTCGAGCGTATGGGCTTCGTTCAAATCATAATCATAACGCCCTTTCCAGCGAAAGGTTTGTCCCTCTGTCTTCTGTAGCCCCGCCAGATCCACGTTTCGACTCTCAAGAAAATCAATATGCTCCTGAGGAAAATCATCGCCGATCACAGCAACCAGGTTGACATCGGTAAAAAAACTGGCCGACGTTGAAAAATAACATGCTGATCCACCAAGGATATCCTCAACTTCACCGAAGGGGGTTTTGATGGAATCAAAGGCAACACTGCCAACAACAAGAATACTCATAAAAAGGTCCTATTATCCTATTATTTATCCAGATACTTGCCGATCAGTGGCGCAAGAGCTTCTTTTGCACTGTCGGGAATGAGCGATTTATCGGTCATAATGGCGAACTTGAGAGCCTCTGCACAGACACAGTCTCGTTTTTTTCGCTGCTGAACAATTTTTTCTGATGCTGTTTTGACGATTTCACGCGCGGTTGCAACATTCTGTTGAATGATGGCGATGACGGCATCGACAGAGACATCGTCATGTCCTTCGTGCCAGCAGTCGTAATCGGTTGCCAATGCGACGGTTCCGTAGCAGATCTCGGCCTCACGCGCCAGACGTGACTCAGGAAGATTGGTCATACCGATGATATCGACCCCCCAGCTGCGATAAATATTGGATTCGGCCCGTGTTGAAAAGTTGGGTCCCTCTATGCAGACATATGTCCCGCCGACGTGAACTGTTGCTCCAACCTGCCGGGCGGACTCGACCAGGATGGCAGAAAGATCGGAACAAACAGGATCGGCAAACTGAACATGTCCAACAACCCCTGCTCCAAAAAAGTCGATGCTCTTTTGCCCTGCGTACGATCGAAAAACTGATCAGGGATGACAATATGACCGGGGACGATCTCCTCCTTCATACTACCGACAGCTGAAACAGAGATAATCTGCTCAACGCCGAGAGTTTCATCCCATAAATATTAGCGCGGTAATTGACCTCGGAAGGCAGGAGCCTGTGACCTCGCCCATGACGTGGAAGAAACACCATCCTCGCCTCACCAAGCCGCCCGGTCACAAACTGATCGGAAGGTGCTCCAAAGGGGGTGTCGATCGAAATTTCTTCGACCTCTTTCAGACCATCAATCTCATACAGGCCACTGCCACCAATTACGCCGATTATCGCTTGATCCATAATATCAACACTCCCTGTGAAAAATATAAAAATAAAAACTATAATTGACTGGAACGCTTATCTTGCCTTTCCAGCTTGCCTTTCAGCTGACCGCAAGCGGCTGAAATATCCTGCCCCTTACTTGCTCGAAGGGTTGCGACAATATCACGCTGCAACAGGTAAGTCTGAAACGCGTTAAGCGAAGATGGTTCAGGGGCCTTGAACCCGCTCCCCTCATGTTCATTGTAAGCAATCAGATTAACTTTACAACGCACCCCATGCAGCAACCTCACCAGGCGTTTGGCATCGGCCTGACTATCATTTATGCCGCCAATCATGATGTACTCGAAGGTAACGCGCTGCTTAGTGATGATTGCATAGTCGCGACAGGCCGAGATCAACTCGGCTAAGGGATAACGTTGATTAACCGGCATCAGCTGAGCACGGGTTTCGTCGGTTGTTGCGTTGAGAGATACAGCCAGCTGAACCTTGACCCTGGTCGCAAGCTCCCTTATCTGCGGAACCAGCCCACAGGTTGAAAGAGTGACCCGACGCGTTCCATAACCAAGACCATCATCGAGATAAAGAATATTCAACGCCGTCACGACATTTTCAAGATTATGCAGCGGCTCTCCCATTCCCATCAGGACAATATTGGAGAGCGGACCGTCTTCAAGAGCGGCACACACCTGATTAACAATCTCATCAGGGCGCAAGTTACGTGTCAGACCGAATGTTCCAGTCATACAGAATCGACAGCCCATGGAACAACCGACCTGAGTCGAAATGCACAAGGTTGCACGCCGGTCTTCCATCGGGATTCTGACCGCTTCAACCGTTTCTCCATCGGCAAGGCGAAACAAATACTTACGCGTCCCATCACGACTCTGCTCTACTGTCTCAGGCTGCCAACTGGAAATAATTGCCCGTTCCTTCAGCTGCTCGCGAAAAGCTTTGGCAAGGTCGGTCATTTGATCAAAATCGGTCACACCACGCTGGTAGATCCAATTCAGGATCTGCTTGGTGCGATATTTTTCTTTCCCCAGGTCTGCCAGAAACAACTGTAGCGCTTCCCTGGTCAAACCTTTGAGATCTACTTTATTATTCTGCACAACGGTTCTTATCCATTAAATTAATTAAGAGTAAAAAAGCCCTCCGGAATTCTACCGGAGGGCTTTTCGTTAAACAAGCAGTAAAACGGATGGTTCTAAATGATCTAACAGGATGTTGAAAAACGTTTTCGAGGCGGCAAATGCAAGCCGGAAATTGCTGAAAAGCGCCGTTAACAGTCAGTAAATGAGTATTTTGAGGCAATTTTCAACGCCGCAGTTGCAACGCAGATAGTTTTCACCAGCCTGCTAAAGCAGCTCAAGGCCATTAAAAAATAACCGAGTTCAAAAGCGGCGGTCTCTTCAGCATCCGACCCGTGAGTCGCATTTTCACCGATTGAACTCCCGAACTGCTTGCGCAGTGTCCCTTCAGCAGCTTCGGCCGGGTTGGTCGCTCCCATCAGTTCGCGCCACTTGAGAATTGCATTTTCAGCTTCGAGAGCCATAACGATACAGGGACCGCTGCTCATAAAATCGGTCAACTCACCAAAAATGGACGCTCCCTGTGGACGGCGTAAAAACCTTCAGCCTCAATCTTACTCATATAGAGCTTTTTAAGGCCCACAACTTTGAAACCTTCGGAGTAAATACGGGCGAGGATCTGACCGGCGGAACCGGCAGCAAAGGCGTCAGGCTTAATGATCGCAAATGTTCTTTCCATAACAATTGACCTCCATATCTGTAGTTGACTGGTTTCTAAAGCAAAATCGCTGCGTTTTGTAACACCCCTCATTCATCGCTGTCAAGCGTCGTCACTCTTCTGCAGCAAGCTCTTTCAATACGGGAATGACCTGCCGCAACGCCATACCTCGATGACTGATCCTGTTTTAATCTCCAACGAAAGCTCCGCGGTTGTCTTACCATATTCCGGAACCAGAAAAAGAGGGTCATAACCAAAACCACCATGGCCCCTCTCAGCGCGCATGATCAGACCTTTAATCATCCCTTCAAATGTCCGGCACCGACCGTCGGGATGAGCCAGAGCCATCACACAATGAAATGCTCCACGGCGTTTCTCATCCGGCACATTGGCCATCTGTTCAAGCAACTTGGCGTTATTGGCGCGGTCATCGCCCTGCATGCCGGCATAACGGGCCGAATGAACGCCCGGAGCACCTTTAAGTGCGTCAACAACCAACCCGGAATCATCGGCCAATGTCAACAATCCACTGAAACGAGCCATTTCCAGAGCTTTCTTACAGGCATTGGCGGCAAAGGTATCACCGTCCTCTTCAACTTCCGGAACCTGTGAAAGCTCATCCAGGCCGACAATCTCAATCTCCGTATCAGCTAAAAGGTGTCGAATTTCACGTAATTTCCCCTGATTCCCCGTTGCAACCAACAACTTCATATTACAACTCCAGGGCCTGTTGTTGCATGGCACGAAGATCATCACACCCCTTGAGAGCCAGGTCTCTCATAGTGTCAAGCTCATGCAAGGCAAAGGGGGTCTCTTCGGCTGTGCCCTGAACTTCAACAAAATGACCCCGACCGGTGATGACAAAGTTCATATCGACTTCCGCCCTGGAATCTTCACCATAGTTCAGGTCAAGTAATGCACGCTGATCTACAATACCGACACTGATCGCCGCAACACTGTCTTTCAATGGAATCTGTCTCAGCACACCTTTTTCAACCAATCCGGACAGGGCATCATGAAGCGCGACATAAGCACCGGTAATCGATGCAGTTCTGGTTCCGCCATCGGCTTGAAGAACATCACAATCGATCTGAACGGTGATTTCGCCTAAGGCCTTAAGATCAGTAACGGCTCTCAGTGAGCGACCGATAAGACGTTGAATTTCCTGAGTTCGTCCAGACAACTTTCCCTTGGCCGCCTCACGCATGGAGCGAGAATGGGTTGCGCGGGGCAACATGCTGTATTCGGCGGTCACCCAGCCACGACCTTCGCCGCGCATAAAAGGGGAACGCGCTCTTCTACAGAGGCATTACACAACACCTTTGTTTCTCCACAGCAGACCAGAACGGAACCTTCTGCATATCTGGTAAAATTACGTTGAAAACTGATCGGTCGCAGTTCAGCAGCAGTGCGACCATCCAATCTCAACCCATCAGTTAACGCCATTTATTTTCTCCTTATTCAACTTTGCAAAACGCCGGATGCCGGCATAGAGAGCTTCTACAACCTGGGCCTGGTAATCATCACTCTGCAGGAGAGCCAGTTCCTCAGGATTGGTCATGAAACCCAGTTCAACCTGAACCGTTGGCAAATTCCCTCGTCCGAGAGATAAGCGGGATGAGGGGAAAATCCCCCTGACCTCAATTCCACTCTCTTTAAGCGACAGAGCCAGTTCCCGGGCCAACAAACGACTGTCACTTTGGGCCGATGCCTCCGCTGCAGGGTCTGTTGGATCGCGTTCACTTTCGTCAGGACGGACAAAAGCGTGATCCCCTTCATCTCTGAAGAAAATGCACCCTGGGCATGTAAGAGCAACCACAGATCGACATCTTCGCGCGAAGCAGATTTTAAACGCTGCTCAGTGCTCAGTTCGTAATCACCATCACGACTCAAATAAATGGGCACCCCCAGTTGCATTTTCAGCTTTTTAGCCAGTTTTTCAGCGATGCCAAGGTTGAGTTGTTTCTCCTTATACCCTGAGGTTGCAATCACCCCGGCATCCAGACCACCGTGGCCTGGATCAATCGCGACCGCACGGATTAACGGACCGGCCCGATCAACCTTTTTATTCAACAGAAAAGCAAAAAACTGTTCGAAGCCACCAGCTTTTTTTTCCGGCAGGTTGTCCGTTTCCGGGTCGAGATTCCTCAGATAGATGGAGCGCCCGCTCAACATCGACAATTGATTCTGGATAAAACTGTCGGTTACACGTAATCGACCGTCAATGAACCGTGGCTTATCTTTCAGCGGATAAAAGTCTTCGCCGATTTTCATATAACCACTTCCGGGCGATATTTCTGCCCATCCACGACGCGACTTTATTTGAAATGTGTGACGAACCGAATTCCAGTGACCGCTCAACCCAACGGCACCAAGAGCATCTTCAACAGCAATAAAGGGGATTCCTTTTTGTTGATAGACATCTTCAATGCGCACCGGATCGCGTCCTTTGAGGGTAATATCGACGGCACCGAACGCAGGTTGACAAAAAATGTAAAGCAAGACCAGCAACAATAACAAACGCATGATGACTCCATTAAAACCGTATGGTTATAGCCCGGTAGGAGAAACCTGTCAATCGGATGACGCGTCTTTCTCAGAGATAAGCTCTTCCGGCTCGCACAGAGGCAGCCCGAGCTTGCGCAACATACGCCTGGTTAAGAGTTGTTCTATCTCCGTTTGAGATTTTTCATCCCCAAGGATGTTGCGGACCTGACCACCGGCAATCATTCCATGCCCACCCGCCGTTCCGAGTCCGCGCACCATGGCTTGAATAACCTGCCCCAACATGGCATCAGGTTTTATTGTTCTCATCGACAGAATCTGCATTCCATTGAAAAGCCCCATTCCGAGAACATAGGTGATACCTTCTTGCTTGAGCATAAAATCAGCAAGCTCAGCAACATGATCCGGATTCTCGATTTTTCGCAGATTAAAAACCAGAACTTCACCATAAATCTTGGAATTTTCAATCGCTCTGTTAAAAGCAGAAAAATATTCGCGAGGGACCTGAGGGTGGATGATATCAAAAAGGATCCGATTATTGGATAGCGGCAACAGTTTTAGATAGGCTTCGCGATCAGCTTTGGACCATTCACGTCCCAGGTCCTGAGTTTCCGATTTGATCGCATAGAAGAGGCTGGTGGCCAATTTAGTGTTGATCGAAACAGCTTGGGCGGTCAAATATTCGTAAAGAATGGTTGCCGAGGCGCCATAATGCTCACGGACATCCACCCAGCAGACATCACTCAAATCAATTTTAGGCTGGTGGTGGTCAATCACCAGATGGACAGACTGATCTTCCGGCCACGAATTGTTTCCCGAAGCGGGCTGAGTATCAACCATGCAGACAACAGCGAATTGACTCAAATCGAGTTCGCAGATAGGAACCATCGGAATTTCGAGCAACTCGACCATCTTGCGGTTTCCCCGCGGCCGATCACACCACCGTAGGTCAACACGGCGTCCTGACCTGTTTTCATCAGGAGAAGGTGCCTGAGAGCAACGGCTGCCGCAATAGAATCAGGATCGGGATTATCATGGGTCACGATAAGAACTTTTCCACGTCCCCGAATCCATTCGATCATTTCAGCAACTGCATCTCCATCCGGTGAAAGATGAGGACAAGTCAGCGGCACTGTTGCCTTTTTCCCCACATTCTCCATGCTATAAACCTCCTTCAAGTGCATTAAAACGGTATCAACAGCTTCTTTGGCCGTAGATACCTGACACGTCGCCTCAAGTTGTAACCAGCTCCCCAACTGGATGACAGGCTTTCCCAGCTTAAGGCCGATGGCTATTTCAGACAGGGTGCCATATTCTCCTTCAATAGCAACCAGAGCCTGCGCGGTTTGAGCAATGATAATGTTTCGAGCATGGCCCATCGCGGTGACAATCGGCAGCGTGACGTAAGGATTGGCGCTCGCAGCGGAGTCACCCGGCAAAATCCCGAGGACATCCCCCCCTGCTTCATAACAACCACGCGAAGCAGCCTCCATAATCCCGCCCAACCCTCCACAAGCGACCACGGCCCCGCGCCCGGCAAGCAGGCGACCCACCTCTTCAGCCAGCTGCATCCCCCGTTGAGAGGCGTTTCCTGCACCGATAACGGCAATAATCGGTTCCGACGCATGAATTCAAGACTCCCTGAACAGCTTTTTTCCCGTTTCAACAACAGGCTGTTCGTCACCACAGACACGCTTGAAAAGGCCATAGCCAATCCTGCAAATTCAGGCTTCAGGTAAATCCCCCACAGAGGATAAAACAATCCGGCAGCCAGTGGAATCCCCAGAAGGTTATAAAAAAACGCCCAGAACAGATTCTGTTTGATTTTTCGCAGCGTCCTCCGCCCTAACTGGATGCTGTGAGCGATATCAAACAAGTTATCACCAACCAGAACGACGTCACCACTTTCTTTGGCAATATCGGTCCCACTGCCGATCGCCAGGCCGATATCAGCTTGCGCCAGCGCCGGGCATCATTGATACCATCCCCCACCATGGCGACAAGACCGCCGCACCGCTGATATTTTTGACCACGTCCAGCTTCTGGTCGGGCAAAACCTCAGCTTCAACCTGATCTATCCCGAGTTGGGTAGCAACCTCTTCAGCGATTGCGCGCCGGTCTCCTGACACGACAACCGTGTTCACATCCAGCGATTTTATCTTTTCAATCGCAGCTCGTGCATTATCTTTGAGACGATCTGTCAGAGCGATAACACCCTGCATCTGTCCATCCACAGCGACATATATCAGTGATTTTGCCGACGTGTCATCAAAAACAGCTTCAGAGTGGTCCACCGCCACTGAAATATTAAATTTTTCCAGTAGGTTTCGACTTCCGCACAGCACTTTGTGGCCATTCACTGTTGCACTGACACCATGGCCGCTGATCTCTTTCAGAGCTCCGACAGATGCGGGAGTAATAGCTCTGTTGCGAGCTTCGGCACTGATCCCGCGGGCCAGCGGATGGCGACTTCCAGCCTCAACAGCTGCAGCGTATCGAAGCACGTCCATTTCAGAAAACTTCTTATTGACAGCAAGGATGGCATCAACCTGAAACTCTCCACAGGTCAAGGTCCCGGTTTTGTCCAGCAGCACTGTTCTGGTATTTGCAATCTGTTCAAGAGCGGTTGCTTTTTTAAACAGAATACCTCTCTCCAGACCGACTGAACTTCCGACCATGATAGCGGTCGGGGTCGCCAAACCTAACGCACAGGGACAAGCGATCACCATGACAGCGATCGCCATCTGAAAAGAAAACAGAAAACCCGCATCAGCAATCAGGTACCAACATAAAAAAGTCAATAAAGATAAAGAGATAACCGCCGGCACAAAGACATTTGAAATCCGGTCGGCCAGACGCTGAATCGGTGGTTTATCTCCCTGCGCCTGTTCAACCAGATGGACGATCCCGGCAAGGACCGATTGTTCCCCAACATATGTTGCCTCGACAATCAAACGCCCGGTCTGACTGAGCGTCCCCCCAATGACGCGATCTCCGGGTTCCTTGGTCACAGGCACAGATTCACCGCTGATCATCGATTCGTCGACCGCGGCATCCCCTTCGATAACAACACCATCAACCGGAATCTTTTCACCGGGCCTGATCAGGACCCTGTCTCCAGGCTGAACCTGGCTGGCAGCGACGATCTCTTCGAGGCCATCCTTCACAACAACGGCACTGTCGGCCTGAAGCTCCAACAACTTGGTCAGTGCGGCTCCAGCCCGGCCCTTGGCTCGAGCTTCCAGCCACTTACCGAAACGGATAAACAGTATCAGCATGGCGCTGGTTTCAAAAAACATGGTCGTGTTGTGTCCCAGCAAACCCAAAAGAGCAAGGAGCGAATAACCATAAGCAGCTGAAATACCGAGTGCAACCAGGACATCCATATTGGCAAAACGATTTTCAGCGACTTCCAGCCGCTCTGATAAAACCCTAGACCGGCGGAGAATTGAACGATGGTCGCCAGAGCCGCATTGACCCATACGGTTGCGGCGCCGAACACTGGAAAAACATCAGCATCATGATCGGTATCGCACCAGCGGCGGCAATCAGGACCAGTTTCAGCTCTTCGGTACCACGCCCATCGGCAGTTTGCCGGTGATCACGAACAGCGGTAAATCCGGCCGCATCAACTTCAGCGTAGATTGCCTCCTCATCAACCTGCCGGGAATCATAACGCAACTGGGCAAAATTTCCGGCCAGATTCACTGAAATGCTCTTGACCGCAGCCAGCTTCCCGAGCCGTTTTTCAATTGCCGCGGCACAGGATGCGCAGCTCATTCCTTTAATCGGAAAACGCAGCGTCTCCAACGATTGGTCATCGCCACTCTGCGCAGCTGCCTCCATGGAAGAAGGTTCGGCTGAGTCCGGCGCTGTTGTAAATCCAGCCCCTTCCAAGGTCGCAGCAATGGTATCCAAGGAGACTTCCGTTCCCGGTTGAAAGTCAATTTCTGCACACCGGTTTTCCAGGGAGACTGTCACATTTGCGACATGAGGCGTTGACCTGATCAGTTCGGTCACGCGCGCAACACACTTCTGGCACTTCATGCCCAAGACAGGCAACATAATTTTATCTGAAGACATTTCTATCAGTCCGTTGATATCAGCTTTGGCAATGTACGACTTCTACCGGCCCATCAGCAATCTGCTCCAACCCCTCCAGGATTCCCCAGGGGGAACTGTCGACGACGACGACCGGAACCTTCAATTCCAGTTCGAGCTGCATGATATCAATATCATCAAGCATCATCAGCCTGTCATCCCTGGTGACAACATCGGGAAGCAATAACGCTTCGCCAAGGTCTTTCCCTTTCAGCTGGCAATCAAATCGGCTCCGGTCAACAGGCCGGTGACGTTGACCGAAGGGCCGAAAAATCGGTTTTCAACTGCCACGACATTGAGCTCGACTTCGGTCCTTAACGTCAGGCGTGCAACAAACTCCTGCAATTCATCCTCAAACAGAGAACCAGTGACCAATGAAGCTTTTTCAATATCAAGCGGCTCGGCATCAAGCAGGACCTCGGTTGCCTGCTGGCGGAACTGAGCAATCAGGCCGACCCCATTTTCAACCTGAGGAAAATCTTCATAACTCTCCCATGAAGGGATCTCTCTGCCACCGCGTAGATAGAGCTCATCCGCCGGAAAGACAAATCGCGTTCCAAGCTCGTTGAGATAACGTGCCTGGTAGGCCTCAACCTGATCGAGACATTGCCCTGCCTCCTCTGGAGTCGCACGTCTGAGACAAGGGAGCTTTTCCCTGTGAGACGTCAAACCAACCGGTACAATAGCCAGAGAACGAACCTGGGGACTCAACTCGGCGAGAAACTCGATGGTTCGCCCCAGAACAGCCCTGTCATTAATCCCCGGGCAGAGCACCACCTGACAATGCAGCTCGATCCCAGCGGAGGTCAGCCGTGTGAGTATATGCTTTATATCGGGGACATCAGCTCCAAGCAGCTGTTTGCGGATCAGTTCGTCAACAGCATGAACCGAAACATAAAGCGGTGAGAGCTGCTGATCAATTATTCTTCGCAGATCCTCTTCGTTTAAATTCGTCAGGGTAATATAGGAACCATACAGATAGGAAAAGCGGTAATCTTCATCTTTGATATAGAGGGTACGGCGCATCCCACGCGGCAACTGATGAACAAAGCAGAACACACACTGGTTACCGCATTGGCGCGGCTGCGGGTGTTCGACCTCGATCCCGACATCCTCGCCGGGCAACTTTCAAGATCAAGTTCCCAGACCTCATCATCCTGGCGCAATACTTCAAGAACCAGTTGTTGCGGTTCGACATGCAGATGGTAATCGATCAGATCGTTGATCTCGTGACCATTGATGCTGATCAGCTGATCTCCTGCATCAAGCCCTATCTCTGCAGCGTAACTTCCTGGTTCGACCGATTCAATTTTAAGCATGTTGACTTCCCGTTCCTATGTGTGTGCGGCCCATTATACCATCGCTTGCAAAGGCGTTGACAAGCATCTGCGCTAAAACAGCAAAAGGCAGCACCCAAAGTGCCGCCTTTTGAGATGAATCTATAAAGTTGTCAGGGTTCAGTCACGACCACCGTGAAGACGGAAATTCCCGTCGGCCGAAGTTATCGTACTGACCGCATGTTTATAAATCAGGATATCGCCATCACTTTCTGCAAGAATGCAGAAACTGTCAAACGATTTGATATAGCCTTCAAGCCTTTCACCCGACATCATAATAATAGCAACTTTAACGCGCTCTTTACGTGCCTGGTTAAGATACTGGTCCTGAATATTGAATGGTGATTTAGGCATGTCCGCTCCTTTGCCGCTGTATAAAATTATCAATGGATTGTAACACTTTACCAGACTCAGATATGGAATCAACCCATATTATTCCTCTATCCTTTCGAAACCACGTCAATTGACGTTTGGCGTATTGTCTGGTGTACTTGCGAATATCGTCCAGCATCTGCTCTGCCGATATCTCTTTTTTCAGATATCGAACCACTTCACGGTAACCAAGAGTCTGCAAAGCCTTCAAGTCAAAAGAATAACGCGCAACCAGCCCCTCGACTTCATCAACCAGACCCAGATCCAGCATCTGTTGCGCTCGCTGGTCAATACGCCTATAGAGTTCTGTCCTGTCCCAGGCAGGAGCAAACTGAAGGACCCGGTAACGATTCCGGGCAAACCGGTGTTCATCCTTAAGCTCGGACAGGCGGCGACCACTCAGACTGAAGACCTCCAGAGCCCGCACAATACGGATAACATTCCGGGGATGAATCTGTTCGGCGGAAACCGGATCAACCTTCTGCAATTCACGATGCAGAGTACCACTCCCCCCGACATCTTCGCGTCGGTGCAGATCACGACGCAAATCATCATCGCCACTCGGCAGTTCGGCCAGCCCTCCGACCAGAGCCTTGATATACAAACCGGTCCCCCCGACAACACAGGGCAGCTTCTGCCGAGCCGTTATATCTTCGATCAGCGGACCGGCTCGGTCGACAAACTCCGCGACAGAAAATTCCTGATCGGGGTCAATCAAGTCGATCATATGGTGAGGGACCAGAGCCTGCTCTTCGACAGTCGCCTTTGCTGTGCCGATATCCATCTGCCTGAATACCTGCCGGGAATCGGCGGAGATGATTCCAGTGGGAAATGTCGGGCCAGCGAAAGCGCCAGTGATGTTTACCAGAACCGGTTGGACCGCAAATAACCAGCAATGAAGGAAGCTGATCGGTCATGCCCATGTCCTACTGACGCCGGAAGAGGCGCTCAACCTCGGTCAAGGTCAAGCGCTGCAGAACCGGCCGCCCATGTGGGCAGTTGGCCTTAAAGTCGATCTTATCCATTTCGCGGAACAATGCTTTTATCTCTGGAACAGACAGAGCCTGATTTGCGCGAACGACACTGTGACACGCCATGGTTATCAATATTTCATCGATCGAATCACGCAGCTGCCCTGTTCGCCCTACCCGCTCTAAATCAAGAGCGACATCGACCACCAGCTTTACCGCCGAAGTGCCGGCCAGTAACTGAGGAACAGCCTTCAAAGCAAATGATTTCCCCCCAAATGGCTCGACTTCAAAACCAAGTGAAGCGAGTGCGTCAAGATTGTCTTCCAAGGCGCTGGCGCTGTTGAAATCAAGATCCAGGATCTCAGGAAAAAGTAATGATTGACTCGGGATATCCCCCTCGCTGTAAGAGCGTCTCAAGGCCTCAAAACCAACGCGCTCATGCGCTGCATGCTGATCGATCAAAACAAGATCCTCACCATCCTGACACAACAGGTAGCTTCGATGGTACTGGCCTAAAATCTGTAGTGAAGAAAAAAATCCTCCCCCCTGGCTTCCGGGCAGCACATACTGTGTAACGTCGTCGTCCTCACGGACACAATCATACGGTTCCACCCGCTCGGACTGAACCTGCGGCCAGCCCTCTGCTGAGGTCGTAACCGGTGCGGGGGATGAAGGCTGGCGCGCCGTATCATGACCGGACGGCAGGATCGGGCCTCCATCGTCGGAACCAAGCGGAACCTGCGGCCTGCCGATCTGCTCATGGGGCGGGGTCACGGGCGCCTGTTCTTCATGACCGGACTGAGCAACCCAATCAGCAGGTCGCAGAGCATTTTTAATACTCGAAGCGATAAAATCGTGAACCAAAGATTGTTCTCGGAAGCGGACTTCATGCTTGGTCGGATGAACATTCACATCAACTTGAGCCGGGTCCATTTCGAGAAACAATACGGCAACCGGATAACGCCCTTTCATCAACAGGTGACGATAACCTTCCATGACGGCATGTTGCACGACCCTGTCACGAATGTAGCGACCGTTGATAAAGGTGTAGATATGTGTTGTTGACGAACGATTAAGCTGAGGTTGAGATATCAGCCCGAGAGTCTCAAGTCTCCAGATGTTTCCGCTTCGAGAGGCTGCAGATCCTTAAGCAAAGAGCGTCCAAGCAATGCCGCAACACGCTCTGCCAATCCTTTTTCCCGGCGCAAATCAAGCAATGTCCGATCGTTGTGTTTCAGGGTAAAGCTGACATGCGGCTTTGCCAAAGCCTGTTTCGTGACGACATCGGCAGCATGACCGAGTTCGGTCTGCTCCTTACGCAAGAATTTTTCCGCGCTGGCAGATTATAAAAGAGGTTGCGCACTTCAACCACGGTTCCCCGCGGCAAACCTGCCTCTTCAGCTCTTTTGATCCGCCCGCCTTCACTATAGATCAGATGTCCGCAACCATCGTCGTTATCACAAGTTGAAAGCTTCAGGCGGGAGACCGACGCGATCGAGGCCAAAGCTTCACCGCGAAAGCCAAGCGTGGTCAGGGCGAAAAGATCTGAGTCTGTCTCAATTTTACTGGTTGCATGGCGTTCAAAGGACAAAAAAGCATCCTGTCGACTCATTCCACAACCATCATCCGTAACCCTGATCAGCCGCTTACCGCCTGCTTCCAATTCAACGCCAATGCAGGTAGCACCAGAATCCAGAGAATTTTCAACCAGCTCTTTAACGACCGACGAAGGTCTTTCAACAACCTCTCCGGCAGCAATCTTATTACATAGTTCTTCGGGCAGTATATGTATTTTAGGTTTCATAGCAGTCATTATGACGATTTGACACAAAAAGATAGCGGTGAGAGCACAATGCCCTGACCGCTATCGGATCAATTTCCATCCTTGCCCGGCTCCCTAGCCAGGTTCGTCAAAAATGATCTCCAGATCATCGAGATTGTCGTCATCCTCAATCGTCTCTGTCGCTTTGAAATCAATTGCCGTCAGTCCCAGATCCTCGGCGACATTACTGATAATCCGCGGGGTAATTTCCTGACCGCGACGTAAAAAAGTCTCAAACAGAGCATTGTCGCAAATGGTATTGATCAATCTTGGCACTCCTCCCGAAAACTTTTGAATCCGGGGCAGAGCCTCTTCGACGATGGGTGATTTTCCGCAGCCGGCAACCTTCAGGCGATAATTGATGTAGGCCTCGGTTTCATCGGATGAAAGCGGCTTCAAAGTATATTTAAAGGCAACTCTCTGAGCCAGAGGTTCGTCAAGCTTCATAACGTCATCGAGACCGGGAAGGCCAAAGAAGACGATGTTCAAAAGTTTCTTATCTGGAATTTCAAGATTCAGCAAGCCGCGAAACTCCTCCATGAGCTCACGCGTTTGCAGCATTTGCGCTTCATCAATCAAAACAACCGCCTTGCGTCCCTCTTTTTCTATCTGCAACAATCGTTCATACAATTGTTTCAGCATCTTCAAAGGGCTGATATCGGGATTTTTCACCCCCAACTGCAAACAGATACGAGAAAGAATCCATTCAGGCGTGATGGCAGAATGGATCATCACCAACAGAGACGATTCATACTTGTCGATGGGTAAATTATCCAGCATTCGCCGTGCCATGGTCGTCTTGCCGGTCCCCACGCCACCGACCAGAACGGCCAGACCCTTGTCTGAATCAACGGAATATTTCAGCCGCAGCAGGGCCTGATTATGTTGCTCACTGTTGAAATAAAACTTGTCATTCGGTGCATTGGAAAATGGTTCGCGCTCAAACTTGAAATAATCTATATAACCCATACAACCCCCGGAGAGCCAAGGTTCTGCCGGAAAAAATCAACACTTAAAGAAACGATATCCGCTCTTTGCTATCTTGCATGACGTCGCTGCTTCCAGCATCATCAAGATTGAGAGCATGTCTTAAACGCTCAATTTTTTCAGCGACATCACGATAATTGTTATCCTGAGAGAAAACATTCTGATAACTGACCAGAGCGTCATCAGGACGATCAGCGCGCTCGTACAGTAAGCCCAACTCGTAACCAAGGTTTAAACGTTGGATATCTTCCAGATAATGGGAATCAAGAGCCTGCTGAAACATTCTTTCAGCACTGGGATAATCGCCCTTGTCTGAAAAACACAAACCTTTCAGAGTCTGACAGTCAACATAGCGGGATGGCTCCTTTTCAGCTTTTTCAAACTCGCTGATGGCATCATCAAAAAGCCCCATTTCTCGATAGGCGATTCCCAAATTATAGTGAGACTCCATGTCGTCAGCAGCAATCTGCTCATCGACATCGGTTTTAAAAACCTTCTTTTCCGTTTCTCCGTCAGCGCTGAAACCATCCAGGCTAAAATCGAATTCATCATCTCCGAAGTCACCACCAAGAGGGGAAGCGGCTTCAGAAACATCAGCCGGCAAATCGTCAACAGAACGGGTATCCGATTCGGATGCATCAGCGCCCTCAGCTCGGCTTCGCATGGCGGCGATTTCCTCCAGTTTCTGCAGACATTCTTTTGAATCTGGTGCGTAGGAAAGAATGTCGCCACACAATCTGTCAGCTTCTTCGTATAACCCTTGCTGCAAATAGAACTCGGCCTCTTCCAAATCAGCCTGTAAATTTCTGGTTGGAGCAGCCTGCTCTTTTGCGGGCTCGTCCTCGGACAGATCAAAAGCAAAATCAAAGCCTCCCTCACCCTCCCGAGCAGGATTTGAATCTTCATCAATATCCAGTTCAATAAAGGCGTCGCCTCCGGCAGAATCGTCCTCACTGAAACCGCCATTCACCGATTCGAGTTGAAGATCGAGAGTCTCGTCCTCAACCAGATCCAATTCAAGCGGATCGTCACCATCATCCAAATCGAGGTCGAAACTTGAGTCGGTAATATCTTCCTCAGCAGACCCCAGCAGAGAATCGGATAGCGTTTCACCAACGACAGGCTCTTCAGAGGGCTCATTTTTTCGGATATGATGTCCAGCAACTTATCGCCATCACCGGTCAGCTCATAGATAGAGTCGAGCGTCTCAAGCACCAGGGAATTGTCATTCAACCGTTCTTTGAGGATTTCATAAAAGCCTTTGAGCCGGTCGAGTCGGTCCGCCTTGAAAAAAGCGTCCTTCCACTCTTCAAGCTCTCCTAGTGCGGAATCATACTCTCCACTGCCGAGCTCACAACTGATCAACGATTCGCGGATATCTAGATCGGTGGGATCCATGGCAAGCAGCCGCTGAAATGTCTGACGGGCTTTCGGCCAGCTTTTACTATCGCGATAACCACGTCCAAGAATGCGCAGCAGATCCGGATCGTCCGGCTTGTCGCGCAGCAAATTCTCAAGGATTGCGCCCCCCCTCGGATAATCACCTTTTTCATAAAAAGCAAGTGCCAGCCCCATCTGCATTTTCTTGCTATTGGGGTAAAGCGGCAGGAACATCTTGTAAAGTTTGAGAATCTTGTCGTAGGCGCTCTTTTCACTGAGGACCTCAAGAACGGCTTCGAGTTCTTCAAAGCCATCATCTTCACGCTCATTGTTGGCGTAGACCTCAGCTAACTTAATCCGGATGTTCAAATTACCCGGATCAAGCTCGCGCATCTTCTCCAGCGTTTTAATCTGATCCGCGATCATGCCGTTGCGCTCAAAGTAATTAACCAGATTACGATATTCAGCCATGGCGTTGCCAACCAAGCCCTGCTTTTCATTCAATTCGGCAAGTCGGTTAAATATTGTAATCTGACTTGGATCGAGACGCTGCATCTGCTTGTAGATAGCGATTGCCTTCAGATAAAAACCGTTACTGGAAAAATATTTAGCCACCGACTCATACTGCTCGTAGGCCTCAGTATTTTTATTGCTCCTGACGTAAAGTTCTGCCAGTTTTTGACGCGAACGCACATCAGCTGGGTCGATTTCGACAATTTTGGCGTAATCTCTGATCGCTTTGACAACCTGCTTTTTCTTCAGGTTTTCTGCGCCGATTCAAGTAATTTTTCTTTATTCGCTGCCAAGAAAATCCCCTAAAACTTATTATTAACTTTGATCAACCTACAAGGGAAGCACTGCGCCAATATAACTGTCAAGTAAAACAAACACTTCTGAGACTAAAATGAGTTCAAGCTCAGTCAGCCTGAAAATAATAGCATATCTTAAAAAGAAATATCTAATAAATAAAAAAATTAAAATAATCTGTTTTAATTTTCTTGTTTCAGCTGAGCTCAAATGGCGAAATGAACCTGATTTCAACTCGCCCAATGTCAAGAATCCAAGCTGAATCCGCTTCAATCTCAACACAGATAACCCCAGTTTCTCACACATGCGTCTCACCTGCCGGTTACGACCTTCGTGAATCGTCAACTCAAACCAGCAGTGTGGACCCGCTCCCCTGACATTCGAAACTTTTGCCGCAGCCGTCATTCCGTCTTCAAGCTCTATCCCGGTTTCCAGGCGCTGGATCAAGGAACGGCTCAGATCGCCTCTCACTTTAACCAGATAAGTTTTGTCAACATGGTTCCGGGGATGACTCAGGTGTTGCGCCAGATCACCATCATTGGTCAACAACAACAGCCCTTCTGTATTATAGTCCAGACGGCCGACGGGGAATAGACGCTCAGGGACATTTTCCACCAGGTCTGTGACGAGTCTCCGCCCCTCAGGGTCTTTCAGCGTAGAAACGTAACCGCGCGGTTTATTCAACATCACCGTCACTTTTGCTCTGCGGCTGACAGGGCTTGCCCATTAACGATAATTTTATCAACCAGCGGATCTGCACGCTCGCCCAGGACGGCGCTACGATCGTTCACCTGAACCAGCCCTTCCTCAATCCAGCGTTCCGCAGTTCTACGCGATGCGAGACCAGCCTTGGCAATCAATTTTTGTAAGCGTTCTTCCATATAAATTATGTCATCTCTTCCGGTTTTAATGGTTCAGCCTCGGCCAGTTCAGTGTCAAGGGCGGAAAATTCTTTCAATGTCGGCAAATCGTTCAAACTGTGCAACCCAAACAACTCAAGAAAATGCCGACTGGTTCCATACATCAGAGGTCGCCCGGGAATATCTTTTTTTCCCAGAATTCGCAACAGGTTTTTATCCAGCAGAGTTTTCATGACTCCACCGGAATCGACTCCACGCAGGTACTCTATTTCAGCCCGCGTTACCGGCTGACGATAGGCGATAATCGATAAGGTTCCATCGCGGCACGGGAGAACCTGGTCGACCGATCCTTATTCAGTCGGCGCAACTGAGGTGCCAACTCTGCCGAAGTCCTGAATTGATAGCCGCCAGCAACAGCAGCCAGATTAAAACCACGCCTGGAATCGGCATACTCCTGCTGTAACTGCTCGACGACCGGTTTGATCTCAGCTCGGGGACGGTCAAGAAGGACAGCGAGCCGATCGAGACTCAATGGGCTTTCTGCGACAAAAATAAAAGCTTCAATGACTTTCCGCAAGCTATCCATAAGTCAGTTCATCCTTTATCAACAGAGCCGATGTCAACTGGTCGACCGCAACCGCAGCTGAAAGCCAGAGCTCACTGAACTCATCGACCTGCTCTACATTGATCATCCTCATCTTGACCAGTTCAAGCATGGCCAGGAATGTCACGACGAGTTCGTTGCGAGTTGATCCGGTCGAAAAAAAATCACGAAAACAGACTCGCCTATGCTCACGCAGGCGCTCAACAATCAGTTCGACATAGGTCGCGACCGACAGCGGTTCCTGAATGACCTCATGGAACACCTCCACCGGCCGCCCATTCATCAGGCGATGAAAAGCATCAGCCAGCTGATAAACACCAATGGCGACAGCAGTCTCCTCTTCTCCAATCAATTCTGGCGGTTTAAAATAACTGGTAAAAACATCGCGTTCAAGTTGCGGTAACTTTTGAAAAAGCTCAGCAGCCTCCTTGTAGCGTTGATATTCAAGCAAGCGCCTGATCAGCTCTTCGCGCGGATCTTCGCCCTCATCCTCATCAAGCTCTTCGGAGGCGGGAAGCAACATTTTGGATTTTATGTGTATCAGCGTTGCGGCCATGAGCAGAAACTCACCCGCGATATCGAGATCGAGGCGTTTCATCTGCTCAATAACATCGAGGTATTGTTCGGTTATTTTAACGATGTGGATATCGTAGATATCCATTTCATTACTTTTGATCAGGTGCAGGAGCAGGTCCAGCGGACCGCTGAAGTTATCGAGTTCAATCTCAATCGCCATAGGGTCCTAACGCGCAAACAGAAACTGCATTGCCTGCTCAACCATAGAGGCTTCGGTCCCGGCCAGAAACAGGACGACATGGTGGACAACGGGCGCTAAAACCAGCGACCAGACATCGGTAAAAAAAACCAGCAACAAGATCAAGACAAAGCCAAAAGGCTCAAGCCGACTGATCAGCGCAGCCTGTCGCTCCGGTAAAATACCGGTTAAAATCCGCCCCCCATCCAAGGGGGGAACAGGAACCAGATTGAGGACAGTCAGCAAAATATTGATATACAGACTGAACCCCGCCATCATCCGGATCGGTGTCGAAATCTGGGCATACAGTTGAGAGGCTCCGATCGCCTGGCCGTCAAGAAAGCCAAGGCCGTGCAGAATCAGTGCCGAAAACAATGCCAGAAACAGATTCGACAGAGGACCGGCTAACGCCACCCAGATCATATCTCGTCTCGGCCGGCGAAAGTTTCCGGCATTGACCGGTACGGGTCGTGCCCAGCCAAAGCCGAAGATAAAAACGGCAACAGTTCCAATAGGGTCCAGATGCTTGATGGGGTTCAAGGTCAGGCGCCCCAGCAGTCGAGCCGTCGGGTCTCCGAAACGTTCCGCAACATATCCGTGAGAAACTTCATGCAGCATAATGGCAAACAGGGCCGGTACGAGCATGATGGCAATTTTAGAAACGATTGCTTCCATAACAATTATTTTTCCAAACCAGGGGATCGCCCATAAAATAGCTGATCATTCTAGTTAACAAACCGAATCAGGTCAACAGTCCAATTTTGTGTCAGCTGCGGAGAAAGTCCCTCCTGACCAGCTCAATTTCGTCCGCACGCGTGTAAACGGTCTCATCAAGTCGAGCATTCAGCAGGGCACTGAAAACATCTTGAAAAATTCGTCCCGGAGTCAGGCCCAGCTGGATCAGGTCCTGACCACTTAATGAAATACGCGATTTCCTCAGTTCAGTCACAAACAATGAAATCCACTGCCGAAGATTGTCATTTTCGGAACGGGCCATCATGTAAATCAGTACTTCCAGAGAATAGTCGCAAAACCAGTGATAGATATCGCTGTTTGCCGGCCTGCGGTTACCGTTTCTATACTGTTTGAGCCGCTTGAAAACGCGATGGGCCTTCTTGCGTTGAGACAGTAACAAAGCATGATCTCTGGGGTGAATTCCCAGCCAGGCGATAATGCGTTCGACTCCCTTGTCGGTGAGTCGATCAAACAGACTCAAGAGATACACCAACGAACGGCGATAGTCCTCACCGGTATAAAGAAAATCAAACCAGCTACAGGCCCGCTCAGTCGCCAGCAACAGGTCCTTGGTGTTCTGATCAAAATGCAGGTGCGGGTCGAGAAATTGCAGCAGATCAAATTGTTCCAATCTCTCCAGAGCAGAAATCACCCTCGGTTCGTCCAGAATATGCTCCAACTCATTCATTATTCTGGCCCACCTACTTTTTTAACCATTTTCAGGCGCACTGCACTGCGCATCAATCGCTCAGTTTGTCGACCGATGCGAAAACCGAGCCTCTGCTCAAACCTGACCGCACGGAATAAGCGGGTCGGATCTTCGATAAAACTCAAATTGTGCAGAACGCGAATCGACTTATCTTTAAGATCGCGCTGCCCCCCATAAAAATCAAGCATCTGGCCATAGTTATCGCGATTCAGAGATATGATCAACGTATTGATGGTGAAATCGCGGCGATAAAGATCATGACGGATAGAAGCATGTTCAACATTGGGTAATGCTGCCGGCCGGTCATAGTATTCCAACCGGGCCGAAGCAACATCAATCTTGAAGCCGTCAGCAAAATGATCACCGCAGTACCAAACTTTTCATGCTCCCGAACGCGGCATTCAGCGGTTGCAGAAAAGGCTCGGGCAAACGCAATACCATCGCCCTCAACGACAACATCGACATCCAGATTCTCCTGCCGGAGGAGCAGATCGCGGACAAACCCACCGACAAGGTAAACTCGGACACCACATTCATGCGCGACATCGCTGAGCTGACGCAGCAAATCCTTAACAAAGACGGGCAGCTGCGATTCGATCAGTCGACGTACACTTTTGCGTTTAAACTGTAGTGACCGCTGCGTAACGGCTGTATTCTGCTCAGCCAGTTCCTGTCGTTTCCCCAGCATATGTCGCAATAGGTCTGTTCTGGTCACAACCCCGACCAGAACGCCCTGTTCCAGGACCGGCACACAACGCTGGTTGTGCTCAAGGATCCCCTTCTGCAGCTCGTCAAAGGAAGCATCGATTTCAACCGTTTCAAAATCGCTGTTCATGACCTCTTCAACAGTCATGTGTGCGAGCTTATGATAAGCGGCCTTTTCGACAATCTGGCGAGTGATGATGCCGACCACCCGTGAGTCGTCATTGAGTACCGGTGCGGCATTAAAATCAAATCGGGTCATCAGCTCTCTGGCAGTCTCGACGGTTGCATCTGTGGTCAGGGTTTTAACCGGGTGAGACATGAGATCTTTGCGGCAAACGTGAACGGACATAGCGCGGAAGTAATTGTTCGAGACGGGAAAGCAATTGCACGAGGGGAAGATCACGCACGGTTGCCGAAGCAGCAAACGCGTGCCCCCCACCGCCGAACTCATGAAAAAGCTCACCGACATGGACCTCGGCGATGCGAGACCGCCCGATCAGGAAGATACGATCTTCCATCCGCACGGCAGCGATCAGGACATCGAGATTTTCAATATCCTTAAGCTTGTGAATAAGACTCGAGATATCTCCAAGATAAGAATCGACCGAGGCTGAAGTGATCGCAATTTCAACACCGGCAATACAAACTTTCTGGCAGGACTGCAAAAGCTCATTAAGCAGATTCACCTGCTCAGAGGTCATTTCGCGGATGAGAAAATCGGAGACGACATTGAGACTGGCCCCATGTTCCAACAGATATGCTGCAGCGTGAAAATCCTGAGGGGTTGTGCCGGTAAACAACAGGTGGCCGGTATCTTCGTAAAGACCCAGCATCATCATGGTCGCTTCATCGGCTGTCGGAACAATTCCACGCTCGATGAAAAGCTGTGTCATGATTGTCGTGGTTGCTCCCACCTCGCGAATACATTCGAAATCACCCTGCAGGGAGTATTCATCGGCGGATGGTGATCGTAGATATGAAGCTCAAGCCCGGGTTTGTCAACGATCTCAGCAAAATGCCCGATGCGTGCAGAACTGCGCACATCGACCAGAATCAGACGCGTAATTTTACCCAACTCAACATCTCGAACCCCTTTCACATCATAGGCGTAAAGAGTGCTTTGAAGCAGAAAATCACGCAGACCGCTCTCCTGCTCCGGGAAACAAGCACCGCGTCTGGATAAAGTCGTTTAGCGGCGATCATCGATCCGAGACAATCAAAATCTGCATTGACGTGGGTCGCTATAACATCCATTGACATCCCACTCTACCTGACTTGATTCAATCCGGCAAATCAGGCATCCAGAGTCCCGATAATATCGTTAATGTTAGAGATACCCTGTTCATGGCAAAAATCTTCCAATTCATCAAGGATGCGTGCCATGGCACAGGGGTCGACAAAGTTCGCCGTTCCGACCTGTACCGCCTTGGCTCCGACAATCAAAAACTCGAGAGCATCAACAGCACGGGTGATTCCACCGATACCGATCACAGGGATATCAACAGCCTGCACGACCTGATGAACCAGACGCACCGCAATTGGGCGAATTGCAGGCCCCGATAAACCACCGATCATGTTCGCCAACCGGGGCTTGCGTGTTTTGACATCGACGGACATTCCGGTCAGGGTATTAATCAGGCTCAAAACATCGGCACCCGCTGCAGCAGCGGCCTTCGCAGTGGTCTGAATATCGGTCACATTGGGGTCAGCTTGACAATCAGGGGTTTGGATGTGTTTTGCGGACCTGTCCGACAACCGCTTCTATCGCTTTGGGATCGGTGCCGAAAACAATGCCGCCATGCTTGACATTCGGGCAGGAGATATTCATTTCGAGAGCAGCCACACCATCCACCTCATCCAGCTGCGCTGCCACCTCACCATACTCGTCCTGCGTATTCCCGAAAAAATTGACAATAACCGGCGTGTCGAACTGTTCGAGAAAGGCCATTTTATGCTTGAGAAAAATATCGACTCCCACATTCTGCAAGCCGATAGCGTTCAACATCCCACTAACGGTCTCACATATCCGCGGCGTATCATTCCCCGCTTTCGGATTCAGCGACAACCCCTTAGTGACGATAGCGCCAATGCGGTTAAGGTCTATATAAGGAGCATATTCCTCGCCATAGCCGAACGTCCCCGAGGCCGGCATAATCGGATTGCGCAACGACATCCCTGCGAATTCAACGGACAGATCAGGCTTTTCGATCTTTTCTCTGCGTTTAATCATGACACCCTCCGCCGCAGCTGCTGACCACATCGGTTGCCTCTTCCCACTCGAGCTGTTTCGCATTGAACACCGGACCGACCTTACAGGTACAGAGGTAACTTGGCTGTTCTTCACGATGGCCAACCCCTTTGACCACACAGCCGAGACAAGCCCCGACACCACATGCCATCAGAGCCTCAAGAGACACCTGCAGGGGCGTTCCATGAGTCCTGCAGATCTTTTCAACAGCCTTAATCATCGGCATCGGACCGCAAGCATATACGGTAACCCCAGAATCTTCAGCCAGACGTTTTTCCAGGACATGAGTAACCAGCCCCGCTTCACCAAGGCTGCCATCTTCAGTTGAGACATACGTTTCAACGCCAAGACGCTCAAATTCGGTGACGGTAATGATATCATCACGTGTACGTCCCCCATGAGCAACCTGACCTTTGATTGGTCCACCATCTTCTCAGCCAGCATATAAAGAGGAACAAGACCGATACCGCCGCCAACCAGAATTTTTCTTCCTGCGGATCTCCGAGTTCAAACCCCTTCCCCAGCGGCCCCAACAGCTCAACCGAATCACCTTGATGTAACCCCTGCATAAACTCGGTCCCGCGACCAACGACCTTGTAAATCAGTTCAATAAACTCTTTGGGCGGCATGGAATCGCAGTCTGCCGGCATGAACCCGGCCCTGAAAATCCCAAACGGCCGTCGCAGCAAAGGCTGATGGGATTCTTGCACCCGCAACATGACAAATTGCCCAGGCTGAGCCTGTTTTGTATATTCAGGGGCCAGAATGCGCATGCGATAATAGTGCGGCGCTATTTCCTGATTCGACAAAACGATAGTTTTATGATTCTGCATTGATCTCTTACTCCGACTGTGGTGATAAGGAATACTCCCTGACCATAAGCAAAGCATCCTCTCCGTCCCGATAATAGCGGCGGCGCCGCCCTTCAACTGTAAATCCAAACTGCTGATAAAGTTCAATAGCAGCGATATTTCCGGCGCGAACCTCAAGCCAGGCGGAAATCAGCCCCTGTTGCCGGCACCGTGCCAGCGCCTGGGTCAGAAGAATCGCGGCAATTCCCCGTCGTCGATAAGCCGGCTCGACGGCAACGTTAAGAACCTGCATTTCGCCGGCAACAAGCCAGTAGCAGATATAAGCGATCAGACGACCATCGATCTCACAACCGTCAAGGCTGGAAAATGACTGCTCCAGTTCCGCATTAAAATGATCAGCGGTCCAGGGCGTCGGATAACACTTTTTTTCAATTTTGAGGATTGCATCCAGATCAGTTTTCCCAAGTGATCTGACAGAAACTTTTTCAGTCATAGGATATCTGCTGCCGGAAGAAACATTTTCATGGTAGAATTCACGCTATTGATACTCACTCAATCGATCGCAGCAAAATAGCACAGTTCTACAGTCCGATACAGAAAAAGATCAGCAGCGAAGAAGCAACCGTCTACAGTCGATTAGTTGAGCTCTCCAAAACTGAACCGGGGTAAAAAATGCGTGCTTTCCTAACAGATCTGAAACCATGCCGCCTCAATTCCAGGCCAGCGACATAGTGTTCGGCAAGGGCATAATGCCTTACAAGTCAAAGAACTGGACCAAGCGCGTTTAGTAGATTGACAAGATTGCCGGCCGATGGTCTAATGCCGGGCATTTTATCGAACAAGGAGCATGAAGATTGAGTAACGAAAAACCTATTACCTACAAAGACGCCGGCGTGGATATTGAGGCCGGGAACCAATTTGTCAACCAGATCAAACCATATGTAAAAGAGACTTCACGCCCCGAAGTTTTGACCGATATCGGCGGGTTCGGCGGTCTGTTTTCACTGAATAGCAGCAAGTACAAACGACCGACGCTGGTAGCCGCAACAGACGGTGTCGGAACGAAACTCAAGCTGGCATTCATGCTCGACCAACATGACAGCGTCGGCATTGACCTGGTTGCCATGTGTGTAAACGACATAATCGTCCAGGGCGCAGAACCACTTTTTTTTCTTGACTATCTTGCAACGGCAAAACTGGAAACCGAACAGGCCGTTGAGATCGTCAAAGGAATTGCTGAAGGGTGCAAGCAATCCAACTGTGCACTACTCGGGGGAGAGACAGCAGAGATGCCCGGCATGTATTCTGCCGACGAATATGATCTCGCCGGATTTGCCGTCGGTGTCGTTGACAACGATAAGATCATTGACGGTTCGACAATCACCAACGGTGATCAGATCATCGGTATCGCTTCGACCGGTCTTCACTCAAACGGCTTCTCTCTCGCTCGCAAGATTTCCTGGAGACCCTGAAGCTTGACCTTGAATCACAACCGAACGACCTGGACCAACCTCTGGGAACCACACTGCTGACACCAACCAGAATCTATGTCAGGAGTATTCTTAATCTGATGCGCGACTTCAACCTCAAGGGAATCGCCCATATCACCGGCGGCGGTCTGCTTGAAAACATCCCCCGCATTCTGCCGCAACAGTGCAAGGCAGTTATTAAGCGTGACAGCTGGGAAAAGCCTGTCATTTTCGAAATGCTGCGCAAGGGCGGCAATATCGCTGAAGACGAAATGTACCGGACGTTTAATTACGGAATCGGCATGACCCTCGTTGTCTCCGCCAACGAAACTGAAGATATCCTTGATCGCCTGAGCGCACTGGGAGAAAAGGCCCAGGTGATTGGTGAGATTCTGCCAGCGGACAATGCTTTGTCGAACTGATTTAACAGGCCTGAAAGACATGAAAGAAAAATTTCGCTTAGCAGTTCTTGCCTCTGGTGGTGGTACCAATCTGCAATCACTGATAGACCAATCTCAAAGCGGTCGACTGGATGCCGAAATTGTGCTTGTGATCTGCAACAATCCCAATGCCGGCGCCCTGGTACGTGCTGAAAATGCCGGGATTCGAAACATCTGCATCAATCACCGGGACTTCACCGAACGCCAGAGTTTCGACCAGAAAGTTGTTGATGTATTGAAAGAAGCTCAACCGGACCTGATTGTTCTGGCAGGATTCATGCGCATTATCTCAAGTGTTTTCCTTAAAGCATTTCCCCAGCGCATCATCAATATCCATCCCTCTCTGCTACCAGCTTTTCCCGGCCTGCATGTACAAAGAAAAGCCATTGAGTACGGGGCTCGTTTTTCAGGCTGCACCGTCCATTTTGTTGACGATGGTGTTGATACAGGTCCGATCATACTCCAGGCGGTGGTCCCTATCCACACTGACGACACGGAGGAATCTCTGTCAGCACGGATTCTTGAACAGGAGCATAGAATCTACCCCAAGCAATTCAGTGGTTTGCCGAGAAACGTATTCAAATCATTGACCGCAAGGTTGTGATTAATCAGTCTGAGCACCCCGCTTTAGCGCTGACGAACCCAACCTGCGGCGAGGTCTGCTGATGCCGGTCAAAGCATTGGTCAGCTGCTGCCTGGCGGGCTTGAAGACCCGCTATGATGCAAGCGATAATTATTCCAAGGCGGTCATCGATTTTCTGAAAAAGAACAACATCACACCGATCCCGGTCTGCCCCGAGCAACTCGCAGGGCTATCGACACCACGCCCTAAATGCTGGTTTAAGCGTGGAGATGGCAGGTCTGTTCTCAAGGGCGATGGAACCGTGCAGGACGAGCAAGGCCACGACTTGACCGCCAAGTTCATTGATGGCGCGGAGAAAACTTTGCAGATCGCCCGTTTGTGCGACTGTCGGCTGGCCATACTCCAGCAGCGCAGTCCGTCGTGCGGGACAAAAGATATATACCTTAACCAGGAATTGACCGCCGGCATGGGCATAACAGCAGCCCTGCTCGAAGAACATGGCATCCAGGTTTACAGTGACGAAAACTTACCAACGCAAAAAGAGCTCAAATCATTTGCATCATAAATAGAAATGTGCTAGTAATGCGCGTTCGAAACTTTCAGGAGGAATGCGACGATGTCTAAACAATGTGAAATCTGTGGAAAAAAGCCCGTGACCGGCAACAACGTCAGCCACGCCCATAATAAAACTCGTACTGTCTGGAGCCCGAACCTGCAAAAGGTTCGTGCCGTGCAGAACGGCTCTATCAAGACCGTGAAGGTTTGCACCCGCTGTATCCGTTCAGGCAAGGTGCAGAAGGTCGTCTGAGCTAAAAAAAGTCCGCCGGTATGCAATAAAAAAAGGGGTGGTTATCAACCATCCCTTTTCTTGTTTCTTTTTTCCAGCTCAAGCGTTTAACGGCACACAGCAACAGCATCGATTTCAACCAACGCCCCCTTCGGCAAAGCGGCAACCTGTACCGTCGCCCGAGCGGGAGCAATCTGGCCGAAATAACGGCTGTACTGCTCATTAACGACGGAAAAATCATCCATACAAGTGAGATAAATCGTCGTTTTTACGACCGCATTCAAATCACAGCCCGCTGCTGAGAGCACCTGCTTGAGGTTCTCCATCACCTGTGTTGTCTGTTCAGCAACGCCACCATCCACGAACTCCCCAGTGTCCGGTCTCAACGGAATCTGGCCGGAACAATACACGAAACCAGCAACCTTAACGGCCTGCGAATAGGGACCGATTGCAGCCGGCGCATTTTTTGTTTCAATTTTTTGAATCATTTTGTTCTCCCGAATAAGCCCATAAAGCCCTTAGTTTCTTATTCTATCCACCCTCTGGACACCTTTCACTTTCTTGATCTCGCGAATGACCCGATTAAGATGCTCCAGATTATCAACATCAATTTCAAACAGATTGGTCCCTTTTTTGGTTCCGCGCGAATGAACAGTTGCGCTGGTGATATTGGCGTCAGCGTTACTGATTGCGCCTGAAATTCCAACCAGCATTCCTTTTTGATCACTGCAGATAACCTGAATTTTAACCGGTCTGGTTGTTTTACGCTGCATATCCCATTCAACATCAATCCGCCGTTCGGGGTCACTGGCCTGAACCTGGGCACAGTCCATAGTATGAACGGTCAAGCCGCGGCCTCGCGTAATAAATCCTGTAACAGGCTCCCCCGGCAAAGGATTGCAACAATTGGCAAACCGTACCATAACGTTATCTATACCACCGATAAGTATGGCACTTTGGGACTTGCGCCGGCTGAATTTTTCGAGCACCTTGCCGATGGGTCCCGGCTTCCCGACTGATTTTTTCAGCTCTTCTTTCGGCAGAGTGTGCGAAACAATCTGTCCTGCGGTCAGTTTACCATAGCCGACCGCGGCAAAAAGATCATCAGCCGTTCTGAATCCGAGAACCATAACAGCCCGACCGAAAGACTCCAGAGCCATAGCGCGCTTTAAACTGTATTGATGTTTACGCAACTCCTTCTCGAACAGGTCCCGGCCGATATCAATACTCTTTTCACGCTGTTCTGCCTTGATCCACTGCCTGATCTTATTGCGCGCCTTTGAAGTTTTGGCAATATTGATCCAATCCTTGCTCGGCGTCTGATTGATCGATGTCAGAACTTCAACGATATCACCATTATTGAGCTCAGTTTTCAGCGGACAGAGCTTGCCGTTGATACGTGCGCCGACACATTGCCGGCCGACATCTGTGTGCACGGCATAAGCAAAGTCTATCGGTGTTGAGCCTTTGGGCAACTCCTTGACATCACCATCAGGAGTAAAGACATAAACTTCCTCAGGAAACAGAACGGACGAGGTGTCGGAGGAGCTCCAATCGGTACTGACATCACGCTGCCATTCGAGCACGTGGCGCAACCAGTTAAAACGCTGATCATCCCTGCCCGATACGGCAACCGCCCCACCTTCTTTGTATTTCCAATGGGCAGCAACACCCTGCTCAGCGATCCTGTGCATTTCATGGGTACGGATCTGAACTTCCATGCGCTCGCCGTAGGGACCGATGACCGTCGTATGCAAGGACTGATACATATTGGTCTTCGGCATAGCGATATAGTCTTTAAACCGCCCGGGAATAGGTTTCCAGGTCGCGTGAATGATGCCAAGGACCTCGTAACATTCACGGACCGATGCAACCAGCACCCTGAATGCGATCAGATCATAAATCTGATCAAGGTCAACACCGGTCAGTTCCATTTTACGGTAGACTGAGTAAAAATGCTTGAATCGCCCGGTCACATTACCTTTCAGCTGGTTGTTTTCAAGCAGGTCACAGATCTGGCCTCTGACTTTATCGACATACTCTTTCCGCTCTTCTTTTTCTGCAGTTATTTTGCGAGCCAGTGCATTGAATTTTTCAGGCTCAAGAACTTCCAGAGACAGATCTTCCAGTTCCCCTTTGAGCCAGCTGATACCCAGACGGTTGGCCAGAGGAGCATAAATTTCCAACGTTTCACGAGAGTATTCGAGCTGCTCTGACGGCTCACGATAACCAATCATCCGCATATCGCTGAGTCGATCAGCCAAATAGACGAGGATGACACGCAGATCACGTGCCATGGAAACGAACATCTTACGGAAGCTCTCAACCTGCTTTCTGTTGTTCTGCCTGTACGGGATACTGCTGATCTTATTTCCGATTTCAACCAGGTCCAGAACTTCCTGGCCAAATTCATCCTTCATCTCGTCCCGTGACACCTTGCCGGTCAAGAGACTGTCATGAAGAATAGCGACAACCAGGGTAACTTCGTCGACTTTTAGACGTGCAAGTATTGATGCAACTTCAAGGGTGTGTTGAAGGTACTCTCTGCCATCAGGTGCTTTCTGATCGGCGTGAGCACGCTGACAGAACCGACTGGCCCTGATCAAACGCTCAGAGTCAGCCTGAGGATGGTAGCTGTGCAGCTGGTCAATGATATGTTGTATTTGAAGCATGAAGGTCACCGGCCATTACCGGTATGGTGTCACGGCTCTTTTCCGAGTTTGCAGAAAAGAGCCGTGACTGAATCGTTAACGCTTACGTTGCGGAATCTCGAATTCGATTTTCTCAGCCGCAATTTCTCGCAGTGCAACAACAACTTTTTTGTTATTCGATTTGTTCTCGATCAGGGGCTCAGCGCCCTTGTACAGTTGCTTGGAACGCTTTGCCGCAACCATGGCCAATAAAAACGATTAGGAATGACATCCAAACAATCTTCAACTGTAACACGTGCCATCTATCCAGCTCCTTCTTCGGTAAATTTATTCAGTAAAATCGGTTACGATCAGCCTTGCTGCGCTCTGCTGTAATGATCGCCCTTAACTTGTCTTTAGCCATGGTGAAATTGTCGTTTACAACGAGATAATCATACCAGGCGGCCTGTTTGATTTCGTCATCTGCGTTCTTAAGCCGACGCGAAATATCGTCTTCATTATTTGTCTGGCGATCACGCAGTCGTCTTTCCAGCTCAACCATATCTGGCGGAAGAATAAAAATAAAAACGCCTGATGGTAATTTTTTTCAGCTGGGCCGCGCCCTGACAGTCAATGTCCAACAACAGATCAACGCCTTGTTGGGCCGCTTCTTTCAGGGTGTTGACAGAAGTTCCGTACATATTGCCGTGAACCTCAGCCCACTCTGCGAACTCATGACGCTCAATCATACCACGAAAAGCCTCAGGCTCGACGAAATGATAATCAATTCCGTCCATCTCTCCTGTACGGATTTCACGCGTCGCAAACGACACAGACTGACGCAAATCCTCAACGCTGTCAATCAATTCCCGGCACAGTGTTGTTTTTCCGGCTCCGGACGGGGCAGAGACAACAAACAAGGCCCCTTCTCGCTGAGTTTGACTATTCAAGGTTCTGAACCTGTTCTCGGATTTTTTCGAGTTCCGACTTGAGAGTTACGACATGACGTGTCAACTCTGCATCATTCGATTTGGATCCCATGGTATTGGCTTCGCGATTCAGTTCCTGGACCAGAAAGTCCATCTGGCGCCCTACAGGCTCACTGTTGTCCATCAACTTGCCGAACTGATCGAGGTGACTATGGAAACGGCTGATTTCTTCACTGATATCACAACGGTCGGCAAATATGGCGATCTCCTGGGCAATCCGCTGAGGATCTCCATCTTTTTCCTGCAGACGTGAAAGCCGCTCTTTCAGCTTCTGCTGCCATTCGACCGGAACAGTGGGGGCATATTTTTCAATTTCATCCACCTCCGTCGCAATCGATCGCAGACGGTTAGCGATGTCGACCCGGGTTGCTTCACCTTCCCTGATCCGCATACTCAACATTGCATCAAGGGCGTTGTCCAGCGCCTCAAACAGACAGGTCTTCAAAACATCTGTATCGACCTCAACTTCCTTAAAACTGAGGACATCCTTCTGTGAAGCCAAAATTCGAGACTGACATCGCCGGAAAGACCGCTGATCTCTTTTAAGCTTTCAAACGCAGCAACATATGCCTTGGCCACACTCTCATTCACCACAGGGTCGCTGTCAATTCCGAGGAACTCTCCTGACTGATAAAAACATCAATCTTGCCTCTTTTCAAACAACTCGCCACCCTCTTCTTAATATCGGCCTCATAAGCAGAAAGCAGTCGTGGTGCCTTGACATTGATATCACCATAGCGGTGGTTCACGGCCTTAATTTCAATAGAAAAAGACAGGCCTTCCACTTGAGCCTGTCCACGACCATAGCCGGTCATACTTTTAATCATAAAAACCTCAATATCTAAAAACCATTACTGCGCGCAACCGTAGCAGGATGAGGAATCACCTTTGCGGTTGCCCTATTGTCAGTTGGAGTATATTCAGGCACCAATTGCCGTAATTTATCTCTGAGACCATCAAGATCCAACGCTTTGGCATCACTGACCAAGGCGTCGATACCGCACACCAGCTCATCATGTGACGAATAAACTGACCGTGCAATACAGATTTTACTATGCGGCGTCGGAAGAACCCCTTCATCATCCAACAGAAGCTCTTCATACAGTTTTTCACCCGGACGTAAGCCAGTATAGGTAATATCAATATCCTCGAATGGCTGAAACCCGGACAGCTTGATCAGCTCCTCGGCGAGCGTCAGTATCTTAACCGGTTCCCCCATGTCAAACAAGTAAATCTCGCCACCATTGCCCATGCTACCAGCCTGGAGGACCAGTTGCGTCGCCTCTGGGATAGTCATAAAAACCGAGTCACCTCTGGATGCGTCACGGTAACTGGTCCACCTTTAGCGATCTGTTCTTTAAAGGTGGGTATGACGCTGCCGTTACTACCAAGCACATTACCAAAACGGGTTGTGACGAAATTGGTCTTACTGCGCTCATTCAACGACTGCACATAGAGTTCGGCAATACGTTTGGTTGACCCCATAACATTGGTCGGTCGTACCGCCTTGTCGGTTGAAACCATGACAAATTTCCCAACCTTGTAATAATCAGCCGCATCAGCAAGCAGTCTGGTTCCCTGAACATTATTATTAACAGCTTCAGCAGGGTTATTTTCCATCATTGGCACATGTTTATAAGCTGCAGTATGGAAGACAACCTGGGGCATCTGCTCATCAAAGATGACATTGACACGAGAGCGATTACGAACATCACCTATAATCGGCACAATTGCGAGACCGGGAAAACGTTTAATGAGCTCTTGTTCTATCCTGAACAATGGCGTTTCAGCATTTTCAAACAAAACCAGTTTTTTAGGTTGAAAACGAGCAACCTGGCGACAGATCTCACTCCCGATACTTCCCCCCGCACCAGTCACCAAAACTCGTTTATCTTTCAGATAATTACTGATTTGCGCTTCATCAAGATGAATCGGCTCTCTACCGAGCAGATCATCGAGGTCGACATCACGTATTTGTTGAACAGAAACACGCCCGTCAATTAACTCTCCAACACCGGGGAGAGTTCGGTATTTGACATTTACTTGCTGACAATACTCGACAATCTTTCTTATTTCAGCCCCCGTCGCTGAAGGCATGGCAATGATAACCTCATCGATGCGATGCTCCCTGACTACCTCATTCAAATTCTTGCAAGCGCCAAGAACAGATACCCCCTGAAAAGTTCCTCTTCTTTTAACAGAATCATCATCAAGAAAACCGATAAGCTCCATATCCAAATGGTGGTTTGAGCGAAATTCACGGGCAATTAACTGCCTGCGTCCCCAGCTCCAACGACCAGCACTCTGGTTGCCTTTCTTCCGTCCAAACGCCGAACTGGCAGATAATGTTCACGAAATGCGCGGGTGGCAAACCGGACTCCCCCCATAATGAAAAAGCAAAAAGCCCCATCCAAAAAAAAGAACCGTGCGGGGGATCAAATCAAGTCGATAAACAACAACGGCATAGACAGTAAAGACCAGAGAAGCAAAAAAATTAGCCTTAACAAGCTGCACAAGATCCGGCATAGAGACGTACCGCCACCAACCACGGAAACAACCGAACTGCCAGAAAGTGGCCAGTTTGATGATCAAGATAACCGGTAGAAGAGAGAGTATCCTGCCGACATAACCAGACGGGATGGAGAAATCGAACCGAAAGGCATAGGCCAGAAATAAAGAAGCGACGATGATCCAACTAGTCATGAAAAAATGACATAAGATCGCTTTCTGTAGAAAAAGTTATCCATGGACCCCTCTCACAATATTAATCGTTACACAGTGTAGTTGAGATAAAGCTCACTGAGCTGCTTGCTCCATCACATTTTTCAAAGCAGAACAGGTTAATTGAATCTCACCTTTGGTCAGAGTCGGATGAACCAGAAACATCAAACTGCTCTCACCAAGTTCTTTGCAACAGGTAATCGCGCTTCTGGTCGCCAACCTGTCCCATCAAATGCTTTTTCAAGATAAACCTCAGAGCAGGAACCTGAGAAACACGGTACACCACACTGCACTAACTCATGCATAACGCGATCTCTGTTCCAGTCAGGCTTCAAAAGCTCTTGCTCTATAAAAAGATAACACTTATACCAGGCATGTTCCATCGCTGCGGGGATATCAGGTACCCGCAAACCGACAAGCGATCTAGCCGTTTGGTAAATTTGATTGGCATTATCAGTTCTTTCTTCATGCCATGCAGGCATACGTCGAAGCTGAATCCTTCCTATTGCAGCCTGCATCTCCGTCATGCGCATATTGGTCCCAAACGATTCATGCAACCAGCGAAACCCTGGCGCATGCCTTCGATTATAGACAGCATCCCACGACTTGCCATGATCTTTATAGGCCCACATCTTTTCCACAAAGCCTTGTCATTAGTCGTGACCATACCGCCTTCACCGCCAGTTGTCATAACTTTGTCCTGACAAAAAGACCAACACCCAATATGGCCGACACTCCCGACACTTTTATCCTTGAATTTTGCACCATGCGCCTGAGCACAGTCTTCTACGACAAACAGGTCTTTCGATTCAGCTAAATCAGTAATCGCATCCATGTCACATGGCCATCCGGCCAAATGAACGCAAACAATGGCACGCGTTCTCTTCGTAAGCACAGCTTCAATTGTTTCGGCCGTAATGTTCTGGCTATCTCGATCAACATCTGCGAACACAGGTATGGCGCCAGCGTTAGCAATCGAAGAAACAGAGGCCAAAAATGTTCGCGACGTAACGACAACTTCATCTCCGATCCCGATATTTAACGCTTTGAATGCTACATCAAGTGCAGCGGTACCATTCGCAAGCGCAACAGCATATTGGCAATCGGCAAATTCAGCAAATTCACGCTCAAATTGGCGTCCTTCTTCACCTGTCCAATAGTTAACTTTATTTGAAAGCAAGACAGCAGAAACGGCCTCAGCCTCTTCGCTGGAGAAGCTGGGCCATGAAGAAAATGGCATTAAAACACCCCTATTTTACTATGTTTGTATTGAGCAGGAACACCAATTGCGGTAACCGCGTCCGGCAAATCAGAAACCACGACAGCTCCTGCACCAACGATCACATCATGACCAATCGCTACACCCTGACGAATAGAAGCACCAATGCCAATCCAGCTCCGATCTCCGACACTGACCGAACCAGCAAGACGTGCACCAGGGCTGACATGAACATAAGAACCTAGATGACAATCGTGATCAATGCTGCAACTGGTATTGAGTATTGTACCAGGCCCGATTTCGGTTCCAATATTAACAACAACACCAGCCATCACAACTGAACCATACCCTATTTTAGAGTAATCACTAATGATTGAGCCTGGATGCAGAATACTTTCAACGGAAGCGCCAGCACCTTGTAGTTGGGTGATTTTGACCGCTCTCACGGCATTGTTTCCAATTGCGACAACAACGCCTGCGTAATCAGCAAGAGAACTTAATAAAACGTCCGTGCATCCAATAACCGACCAGATACCATTTTTTTTCAGGGCGGGCCATGCATCATCAAAGAAATCGATATGATCCCAACCAGACTGTAAGGCCATCTCAGCAATAACCTTCCCATGTCCACTCGCACCTAAAATGGCCAATTGATTCAATCCTTGTTCCCCCTGAATTTACTCATGGTGACCCCACCTTTTTCTGTAATCCCATCCTTCATAATGACTTTTTTAACAGTCCTTATGAGAATTTTCAGATCTAACCATAAAGACTGATTTTCAACATACCAAACATCCAAATCGAAACGCTCATCCCAACTAAGAGCATTACGACCATTTATCTGTGCCCAACCTGTAATCCCCGGACGCACCTCATGCCTTCGAAATTGGAAATCATTATACAATGGCAGATATTCCATCAACAATGGGCGTGGACCGACCAGACTCATATCACCCTTCAGCACATTCCACAATTCAGGCAGTTCATCCAAGCTGGTAGCACGTAGAAAACATCCAAATGAAGTCATACGTAATTCATCAGCGAGAGGATCACCTTCTCTGTCCACAGCATCTACCATGGTACGAAACTTTAACAATTCAAAAGGCTCACCATTACGACCAGGTCGAATTTGTCTAAATAAAACAGGCCGTCCCAATTTAATTCGAATAAAAATTGCAAGTAGCACCAGCACTGGTGAAAGCAACAAAAAACAGCAACCAGACGCTAATAGATCCAGCAAACGTTTAATCATTTAATTCCCATTTCATGCAGCATAAATGCGTTGACTTTATGTACATCATATTTTTCTTCTGCAATCATTCTCGAACGTTGCCCCATCCTCTCAACTAATTCTGGCTGGTTAACAAAGGTCTCCATTGCTCGGACGAGACCATCAATAGATTTAACTGGTACTAAAAAACCATTATCACCATCGATAACTGTCTCACGACAACCTGGAGCATCCGTAGTAATAATAGGTCGTCCCATAGACATTGCCTCTAAAACGGTTCGGGGTGTCCCTTCACGGTATGAAGGCAACACATAAACACTGCATTCAGCAATTGCCGGGCGAACATCACTTAACTTCCCGTAAAACTCAATAACCCCTTCAGAAACCCAATCATCCAGTTCATTTTGAGTAATAGAATCAGGGTTCTCATCAATCCAACCGACTAAGCCAAATCGAATATCTGGATACTTGGTGCGCATCTGACGAGCAGCCTCAAAATACTCCCGCACCCCCTTGTCGCGTAACAGACGAGCAATGAGAAGAAAACGTAAAGGCGACGTTACCAAGGGTGAGACGGTAAAAGAACTCACGTCAACTCCCGAACCATTTACGATACATGAAACCACATTATGCTTTATGATCCCAAGAGAACGAAATAACGCCTCATCTTCAGGATTTTGAAAAAAACTTTTCGAACCTGTTTTAAAGCTACTGAATATAAACACTGAGCTAATGAACGTATGACACCTCGTATCTTCATCTGACCAGGACCTGTAAACGCATAACCAAGTCCAGTAATCATGGCATAACAGTGAGGTACTCGTGCAAAAGATGCTGCCAATGAACCATAAATTACTGGTTTTATTGTATAACCTAAAACATAGTCAGGACGAATATTCAGCATTAATTTCCAAAGATGGAAAAGCGAAAAGGCATCGCGGATTGGATTTAAACCAGTACGCTGCAAAGGGATATCATGAACAATAACCCCTCTCAACTCCAAAGAATTGAGAATCGGACCGTTTTTCAACCCGGGTGCTGCAACATGGACTTCTAAGCCAGCTAAACTCAGTGCATCAAGCAGCGGGCCGCGAAAATTCAAAAGAGAATCAGAATATCCGGCGATAAGAAGAAACTTCATTGTTTTTCTAACTGTAGCTTAAACATCAACACATTCCACAAATAATACTGCCAAATTATGCCCGTCGATCAGAACCAGTCCAGCACACCTCATACGCAGACACCATCCTTCTGATCGAAAACCGGCATGCAATTCGTTGAGCACTAGCCGCTTTACGTAACTGCCAAGCAATAGGATCGTGTTGCCATTCTTTAAACATCATAATTATCACATCAGCTAGGGCTCGTGCATCCTGAATCGGGCAGCACACACTTGGATCACCGATGATCTCAATCGCATCTCCTGCATTGGTTGAAACACAAGGCGTACCGCAAGCCATAGCTTCAGCAATCACATTCGGGAAGCCTCAGAGCAGCTGGAGAGGACATGAATATCTATCGCATTCATCACGGCAGGGATATCCGCTCGTTGTCCAAGCAAAATTATATTATCTTGTAAATTTAACTCGACAATCCGTGCCATGAGCATATCATTCTCTACTAATAAGCCCTTACCCACCAGCAAGCACCTAAAGCTAACACCTTGCATTGCAACAAACGACAAAGCCTGTAATAAATTAAAATGATCCTTCAGTGGATCAAAACGACCAATGTTTCCAATGACAAACTCAGTGTGGCCAAGACTTAACTCTTGGCGAATTTGGGCACCAAGTTCTTTATCTTGCATGAAACAGTCTAAATCATAACCATTCGGCACTACAGACAATTTTGAAACTTTGTAGCCGATAGCTGCATGAACCGCCAAGGCTTTTTTGCACAGCAGATTATCTTTTCAGGAATCCAATTTGACAACACCGCGCACAGACGCGCGACCACTATGGTTGACAATTTTGACTTGCCTTTTTCCAAAGTTGAGTGGCGAACCCCCCAAAAACCCGCCGCACTCCAGCTAGTCGTGCGGCTAAACCTCCAAGCAAATCAGCATGATACATCCAGGTTTGCACAACATCTGGATCCTCTTCCCGGATCAGTTTAATCAAACGATAAAAAGAAACAATATTTGGCTTGCCAGGGGTCATCCCCAAGCAATAAACTTGTATACCTGCTTGTTTCAACACGGCTCCATACTTGCCAGCATCCATTAGAGAGACCACCACATGGCCAACACCTTTACTATGCAGACACAGACGAGTTAACACCCCTTCCGCACCGCCATCGTTAAGACCGGTGATAATATGTAATACCTTATTAATCACGCTGATTCTCCAGCCATGCCTGAAACATCAAAACACTCCAGAGTTTCAAAGCATTATCTCGCTTTCTTGCCAGATGTTCGCTCCAGAGCTTACGGATAGGGCCAGCATTGAAATACCCTTCCTGCTGTAAACGGTTTTCTGCCAATAAATCCTCAGCCCAATCACGTAATGGTCCACGTAACCACTGTTCAAGTGGCACAGAAAAACCTTGTTTGGGGCGCTCAATCAACTCACGCGGGACGTGTCGATAAAGCACTTCCCGCAACACCCACTTACCAACACCATCACGAATTTTTAAATTTAACGGCAATTGCCAAGCTAACTCCACCACTCGGTGATCAAGCAAAGGCACCCGGGTTTCCAAACTGTTCGCCATGGCAGCACGATCTACCTTTACCAGAATATCATCGGGCATGTATTGGCCAGCATCCATCGCCATCATCCAGTGTTCGAAGCAATCTGTTTGAGGCCACCGTTCGGGGACATCTAAAAGGGTAGGCAATATCCGTGAAGAAGGAACGAATCGTTCCGGCATTTTCCAGTGACTCATCAGCAGCTGATAAAAACTTCTCGATCCCTTGCAGGAAAGACAGAAAGTAACTTGGTAAGTTTGCCGGACATAGGCAAACCCGAAAGCAGCTTGACCGCCAATAACCGCAAAGGCACAGGAATTACTCTCAACTTTGCCCATATGTCAGGCGCAAATCGGTAAGGGTTATAGCCACCAAAAAGCTCATCACCTCCGTCACCACTCAAAGCAACTGTGACATGCCGCCTTGCCATTTTACTGACAAGGAAAGTTGGCAACTGCGAGCTATCCGCAAAAGGTTCACAATAAATCTCAGGCAAACATGGGACCAAATCCAACGCATTTTGAGAACTGACATAAAGCTCGGTATGCTCAGTACCAAGATGACGAGCAACTTCTTTGGCATACACCGCTTCGTTGTAACCCGGTTCATCAAAACCTATGGCAAAGGTACGGACCGGTCGAGCAAAATGTTTTTGCATCAAAGCAACAATCGTGCTGCTATCCACGCCGCCACTTAAAAAAGCGCCCAATGGCACATCCGCCAACATCTGACCTGAAACCGCTTGCCCAATTGTCTGTTCCAGCAGGTCAACGGCATCATGATCGCTACCATTAAAGGGGTTAGCAACACCCATTTTAATAGCTGAGTTCAAACTCCAATAGGCCTCAGGTCGAACCAACGACCTATCTTGCCCCTTTCCTATCTGCACATAATGACCCGCACGCATCTTCTCTATGCCCTGATATATGGTATAAGGTGCAGGGATGTAATTATAACGTAAGAACAAAGCCAAAGAGTTACGATCCACTTCGGCGTTAAAACCAGGGTGTGCCTTAAGTGCTTTCAGTTCAGAACCAAACAGAAAAACATCGCCACACCAGCCCCAATAAAGAGGCTTTTCCCCCATACGATCACGAGCCAGGGTAAGCACTTTCTCCTGTCTATCCCAAAGAGCAATGGCAAACATACCAACAGTCGCCTGAAAAGTTTTCTCCACTCCCCAAACAGAAAAGCACGCTAACAAGGTTTCGGTATCGGAATGTCCGCGCCATACCGGGGCCAACTGCTCATATTCGAGCTGCTTGCGTAACAATAGATGATTATAGATTTCCCCGTTAAATGCTATTACGTAACGGTCATCAGCCGACAGCATCGGCTGATGACCGGCAGGTGATAAATCAACTATGGACAGACGGGCATGAGCAAGGCCGATACCGGTTTGGGCATCATGCCAAGTGCCTGAATCGTCAGGGCCGCGGTGCGCGATAACGTTGACCATGGATTGTAGAAGCGGAGTTACGCTATCAGTGATCGAACTTGATGAGATAAAGCCGGATATGCCGCACATTAAGAATGGCCTTCAGCAAAAGAATCAGGTCGAATAATATTTACTTTGACTAGGTCATGTCGTTGTTTAATTTTTTTGTCAATCAAGCCAAAAACTAACAACATGAAATAAGTCCGTGAGGCATAGCCTGTAAAAAGAAGCGGCTCTTTTGCTTCAGCAACTAACAACAGTAACCCAATAGTTACAAACAAAAACGATTTATATAAAAAAACATTCCTAAACAACAAGAAAAAACATCCGTAAAAAATTAATCCAAAAACATAACCGACAGACAGAAACATTCTACTGTAACCAGCATCAGTCCAAGGTGAGAAATCACTTCCACCATAAAATCCATAACCAATCAAGATCTCAGGGAAAGTTGTCGGCACCACCGTCAGAAACTCAAATATCACGCTAACAGTACCCTCTTCTTTTATCCCTTCTGAGCCTTCCAATAAAAAGCCTAACGAATAATTAAAGAAACCAAGTCCCATATTGATCAACAATAATTTGCTTAAAAGACTCATATCCAAGTCCAATAAGTAAGGCCACCAAAAAAAACAAAAAGAAGATTCTTAAAAAATAATTTCCTGAAATGAAATGCAATAAAAGATAAAAAGACTAATGGCAATAAAATCATCCCTGTCCTACCAATAAAAACCAATGCGAAAATCAATACCGAAAGACTAGCGATCAAAACAATAGTCCTGATATATTTTTCTTTTATATAGGTGCAATGCCATGACAACCGCAACTGGATTTAAAACAGACAAAGAAGCCCACCACCAGATGCAATTCCCCTGTATCTAAACCCTTCTTGCCAATTAACATTACCACTGGCAACCAAAAAGCTTTCTATTTCATGTCGAACACTTGGAAAGAAAACCTCCGCAAGAACAACCAAACCATTAAAAACAACAGCCAATAATGCGCAATAGACAAAATCATTAAACTCAAAATTTCGCTTGCTAAAATAAATAAAAACACCCTGAGCTACTAATACATAGACTAACAAATTAATGGCGACTTTCAGGTGGACAAATTGACCTATATTATTTGTAAAAGAAAACAAGAACACCCACCATTGAAATAACTGCCATAACCCCAAGAATAAAAAAACGTATTAGCGCCTAAATATCTAAACCTACTAACCATACTAATAAAAATAAAAGGAACGACAATAAAAAAAAGCCAAATTTCCAAACAGAGTATAGGGGTTCAAAATCATCAACATAAAGACGATCACAAGTAATGGTTTATTTAAATAATCGAAATTTCATAGATACCGTTGAATTCAAAATCTACCTTCAAGAAATTACAAAAATTAGCACAGTTATTGGACTTTCTTTTGAATTATCTATAGAGAGAAAACTACAACCTTACGAAACCAAAAGATGCAAGAAAAACCACCATAGCAAGTAGAGTTTTTAAATTAAATTTTATTTTTAGTGAAAGTAACAAAATAGAAAAGTATGGTGCTTGCTTGCGGACACTTCTAAGACTAATAGAATAACTAGTATAAATATCATCCAGATATTCTGGGAACTTAGCCAACAAAAAATTACATGAATTCAAATGATCAACTGCGTTCTGGCCAATCTTCCCATTCTTGTTGGTCACATTACCGACATGACGCCTATATTTACCAAGAATATCGTCAATATAATTCATTGTGCCACCATTACCCAAGGTCTCAACCCAATAACACCAATCAGAAGCAACTGGCAAACAAGCATTGAAGCCCTTTTCTGGACATCGACTAGCCCTAACCATAGTAGAACATGCACCATTAAAACAGCCATACCTTAAAGCAACTCTAACGCCACCCTCTCTTGGCTTAAACTTTCTTGAAAAAATAAATAGTGTACTGTCAGTGTCGCTATCAAAAACTTCTAAATCATGATAACAAATCGTACAATCTTGGTTTGCCTCCATGTACTCAACTTGTTTTCTTATTTCCCTGGAAGCATCAAATCATCCCCTCCCATCCAGGCAATATATTTACCAGTACAAGCAAAATGTGCCTCATTTGAATTGGCAGTAATTCCTTGATTTCTCCCTGCCAGTTTCAACACAAACTTATCTGGAAATTGTACATCGTAATCTCGTAGCATATCTTGAGTGCCATCGCTGGAGGCATCATCAGCAATTACTATTTCCAAATTGGGATAATCCTGAGCAAGAATTGACTCAATGCATTCACGTAGAAACTCTTTTTGGTTGTATGTAATAACAGCTACACTAACCAATGGTAAATTTTCAACTGACATTCAATAAACCTTCAAATTCAAAATGTCCAACTGAGTACTTAAAATAAAACCCCAGTAATTTATTTCAAAAGACATCTTCAGTTCACAGCTACTTCAAATGCACTTTGGAAGAACAGGTTAATTCACTGCACCTTTGCTTTGAGTACACAGTGATCGTGCGATAAACACTGCCATCACTAACCAATAAATCAAATAATTAACACTGTGTGCCAACGCAACGCCCTCAAGCCCCATGCTACCTGTAAATATCACCGCCAAAAGATAAAACAACCCCGAAGCCATAACCTCAGACGCTACAAATAACTTCATCATCGCCTTACCTAACATCAGGTACGACAATATCCAACTGCCGATTTTAAGCGTATCCCCCACCATTTGCCATGCGAACAGCTTTGACATCGGTGCAAACTCAGCACTAAACAGCACCTGAATAATAAAATCACGTAGCACATAGATAATCACACCACAACCCGCAGCCACTGGCAGGATAATTTTATATCCTAGGATGATTTCGTATTTGATATCGGCGGCCCCTTGTAATTCTGACAAGCGGGGCAAGTAGTAAACACCTAAGGTGGTCGTCACCATCATCAAATAGGCGCCACTTAAACGCCACATAGCTTCCCAATAACCCGCTGCCTCCCAGCCCAAGGTTTCACCCAAATGGTTACGAATCAGAATATGGCTAAACGGCACACAGACAGCCGAAGTAAGTGCCATAGCAGTATATTGGGCGAGTTTTTTAACGGCACCTTTGTCAATGCGACCAACAAAATAACTAAACCTAAACCAAGGGGTTTTGTAAGTAAGTCTCAAGGTAACGAAGAACGTCAGCGACTGGTAAACGGCCAATGAAACCAGTGCACCATATAGTCCCTGCATTATAGCGAGCATACTGGTAACAACCAAAGCAAACAGACTGCCAGCGATATTGGCAACAACGTAGCGATGAATTTCTTTTTTACCATTGAGAATGGCCAGCAACAACGTGTTGAATACAAACAGCACCAGTGTGGCTGCAAACCAGATAAACACACTGCCCATACTTTCATCTGTTAAGAACCAACCAGCCAGAGTCTGATTGAATCCGATCACTAGCACTGCGGTGACCAAAGATCCTATAAGCGCAATAGTGCCAGCAGTACGCCAAATAGCATGCTGCTTATCTTCATCCTCATAATATTCTGCTGTATATTTTGTGACACCGGTATTTATGGCGCCACTGGCAAACGTAGTTATTACTTGAACCGCATTTCGAAATTGCCCCAATGCAGCATATCCTGATGGGCCGACATAGATCGCAAGAATCTTGTTCAGCCCCAACAAAGTCAGCATTTTAATCACTACTGCGATACCGTTGAGAAGGCTGGTTTTGACAAGAGTCATCGATTAATAGCCTGAAAAGCGTTGCAGGCAATAATAACACGCTGCACATCTGTCTCACTCATCGCCGGGCCAATCGGCAAACTGAGCACCTGCCCATGAATAGCTTCAGTCAAAGGATAACTTTGTACTGGCCAGTCACTATAAGCTTGTTGTTGATGTGGCGGGATTGGATAGTGAATCATGGTTTGGATACCGGCATCTAGCAGATATTTCTGCAAAGCCAAACGCTGCGTGGTGCGGATAACGAAAAGGTGCCAAACGTGGCTTGAGCAGTATTCAGTACTGAGTTCTGAGTGCTGAATGGGTAACTGAATAGCTGCATTCGTTATGCCCTCAAGGTAGGCAGCGGCGATTTTGCGGCGACGGCTGATGTCAGCGTTCAGATGGCGAAGTTTTACCCGCAGGAATGCCGCCTGCATTTCATCCAGCCGACTATTTACCCCGGATAGATGTTCTCGTACTTTTTATGGCTACCATAGTTCCCAAGAGCACGGATTGTTTGTGCCAATTCTGCATCATTGGTGGTCACGACACCAGCATCACCCAGTGCACCGAGGTTTTTCCTGGATAGAAACTAAAACCTGAGGCATCACCCCATCTACCTGCTTTTTGGCCGTTGATCGCAGCACCATGCGCCTGCGCAGAATCTTCCAACACCAACACCTTATGTCGATCGGCCAGTGCCATAATTTCGGGCATGGGCGCAATCTGACCATACAAATGAACCGCAACAATAACACGGGTTTTATCAGTAATGGCGGCCTCGGTTTTAATCGGGCAGAGGTTATATGTTGACTCATTAGGCTCAACCAAAATTGGTTTCAGTCGATTTTCACTAATAGCCAGAATAGTCGCAATGTAGGTGTTGGCCGGTACGATCACCTCATCACCTTCGTGCAGCTTGCCTAACTCTTTCCAAGCCCGCAGTGTGAGAGTAAGCGCGTCGAGGCCATTGGCTACTCCAACACAATATTGTGTGCCACAATAAGCCGCAAACTCTCGTTCAAAGGCACTAACTTCTGCGCCCTGAATATACCATCCAGCATCAATTACACGGGCTGCTGCCTGGAGTAACTCATCGCGATATTGAGCGTTGATGGCTTTAAGATCTAAAAAGGGGATCATTTATCGACATACCTAATAATTTGTGCAGGATTACCTACAACAACAGCTCGCGTGGGCACATCTTTAGTTACCACAGCACCAGCACCTACCATGGCGTATTCACCAACTGTAATACCTGGAAGCAATGTTGCATTGGCTCCAATACTTGCATGGTGTTTTATGGTTATGCCTGAAAAGTTATCCGGGTATTCTTTTGAACGAGGATAGGGATCGTTGGTTAATGTCGCATTGGTCCGATAAAACATCGTCTTCAATCCGGGTGCCATCCCAAAACAAAAACACCTGATTTAAGGGTAACTCTGTCGCCAATAATTACATCTCCCTCTATCAGAGTATGGGCACAGATATTACAATGCTGACCAATTTTCGCACCTTTCATAATGACAACAAATTGCCAGATCCGAGTGTCTTCTTGAATAGAACATTCAGCCACATCTGCAAGATCATGTATGAAAATCATCTTTCCACCTTTGTTATGAATTCCTCGTAACTGCGAATGTAATCTGATTCGACATAGTAATCGCTAGCCATTACCAACAAAACACAATCAAAGCTAAAATTATGCATTTCCCGCCAAATCATTTTATCGATAAAAAGACCTTTAGAAGGAGAATCCAACCAGACATCCCTTTTTCATGACCATTATCCAACACCATCCGGCATTTTCCACTCACACAAACGGCAACTTGCTGCAATGCTTTATGGGCATGAAAACCTCGAGATATCCCCTTTTTTGTTCCGTAAATATAATAAATACGTTTCATCTCAAAAGGAATTTGATGAAGCGATTCCAGTGCGATTAAAGAACCTCGACCATCACCCAGTTCGGGAAACTCAAGCAATCTAACAAGGCTCATAACCTCTCCTCCACTAACTGAAGTAGATACTGTCCATAGCCATTTTTGCTTAAACTCCCCCCAATAACGCGAAGACGCTCAGCATCTAACCAACCACGGTTGAAGGCAATCTCTTCCAAACAAGCAATTTTATATCCCTGCCGAGTTTCAATTGTCTCCACAAACCGAGATGCATCCAACATGCTTTCGTGTGTCCCTGTATCCAACCAGGCAAAGCCACGGCCCAGTAATTCTACATGCAAATTACCACGACGAAGGTATTCTTGATTGATGCTGGTAATCTCCAGTTCACCTCGGTCGGACGGTTTCACCTGTTTAGCGATTTCCACAACATCATTGTCGTAAAAATAAAGACCAGTCACAGCAAAGTGGGATTTAGGTTGTTTCGGCTTC
>LQAH01000014.1_pt1 | contig 144860 bp, 182 predicted proteins | sample 1535791 | NCBI WGS metagenome assembly LQAH01 (sample SAMN04331585, study PRJNA305678) | bioreactor metagenome | isolation source: bioreactor_4 inoculated with Wadden Sea sediment 2nd replicate of a... | place: Germany:Bremen
GATCATGAGAGTTCATTTTAAAAACGGGTGGAAAACGTTATAGGCAAGTATATTTTCTTTAATCGTATGTGGTCTATGTTCCATACCTTTGGGAATGCGAAAGAATGTTCCCGGCATCATTGCAACATCCTCCGTCCCTTCAATTGACATTATCGCATTTCCTTCGAGAACATAGATTATCTCATCGCATTCATGCGCGTGACCGTCGATAATTGTCCCGGCCATGACGCGCGTTAACATGCAGGTCAGATCCACCTGATCGTCTCGATTGGAAACAAACATCGCGCTTGTAAGACCTGTAAAGCACGGATGCGCTTCCCAGGTTATATCAGAAGGACGTATGATTTTGGCTTGTTCCTGCTGTTCCATTTTGACTCCTTTATTGTTGTATTGCAGGGGGTTATGTCTCAAGATAGCTCTGTAACTTTTTCATAATGCCTGTCATATCCAATTGGTCAGGCAATTCGTGGATTATCTGGTTTCCTTTTTGCGTAAGCCCAGTATAGGTAATGCGCCAGCGCGTATTAACGGTCCCGTCAAAATTATCGTGCAGCTCAATTTCAAATTTGATGACGAGGTTTTGGGAAAACCGGCAGTAGGCAAGTGCTTGATTTTCAACATGTTTAAACCGTACCCAGACTTCTTCTCCCAAGCCAAAAAGTCACTGCTGAAGATATAGTCTTCTTCTGCATAGCCGGTTGATGAAAACACAATCGTGTGGTCTGTTTCCTGGAGCCAATCCGCCTCACGTGCCGCGCAAAGGAGAGGAAACAGAGCTTCCGGTGTTGCCTGAAATTTCCAATATGCGGTTCGCTGCGCACGCCGGGACTGAAAGGATTGCTCTTTAACGTTTTATTTTTTCTGATGAGTGCTTGGTCATCATTATATTTTTCCTTATGCTCCTGTGGCTATGTAATCCTCTAACAGATGAAAAACATCCGGCAGGTCATCCTGGACCTTCAAAATACGCATAACCTCCTGATTTCCTTCTTCATGCAAGGCGGATAATATAATGCTCCATTGTGATGTGGCTGCACCTTTGCCGCTACCCCTGATGGTAACTGTCATTGTCATGCAGACATCTTTTGTCGTCCTGACATACTCAATCATGCTATTGGGTTCAAAGCGTGTACAGACAAACGTTTCCAGAGGGCCGAATGAGTCTGTGCTGAAGATGGTATTGTACTCGCTGTATCCCGAACGGGAGTGGAGAAGATCGCACTCCCATATCGGAATCCAGTCATATTCCGTTGTCGGGCAAAGCAGTCTGAAGAGCTTTTCCGGTGTTGTGTCGAAGTCTGCCTGCAGGGTAAAAGATTCCCTTTTCAACGGATTTTCTTTTTGTTTCCATTCTTTTACAAATGCGTCAGATTTCGCGGTATTCATACCCTTCTCCCTTTAGCCGATCATCTCCCCGTTTTTCAGGTAATATTCAAGCGCGTCTATGGCTTCTTCGAATAATTCCTGTGCATCTGAAATATTATCAAGCATTTCGCTGCCGGTTTCGTCCAGTGCGGATAACGTGATGAGCCATACGCCGGTTGTTGTGCCGTTATGATGATCAAGCAGTTTTATGTCCAGCTTTCCGCTTATATGTTCAGAGACACGCAAATAATCGACGGCAAGATTTTTTTCGTATCGTGTGCAGATGAATAGTTCATCCATTCCGAAAAAACTTGTCCTTAAAACACAATTAAGCTCGGCATAGCCTGATTGCGAGTGAAGAAGTTCGCAGTTCCATCCAGGTAGCCAGTCCAGTTCCGTCGTCGGGCAAAGAAGGGGAAATATTTCCTCCGGAGTGGCATCGAACGTCCTTTGCGCTGTAAATGAGGTACGACGCAATGGCTTTTCCTTTGCTTTCCATTCATTTACAAAGGTGTCAGATTTTTGAGTGTTCATTGATTTCTCCTGTATTAAAGTAATATGGTTTAGATCCTAAACCGTAAGGGCAAAAAAATCTACGCTTCTTTTAAAATCTCATCCATTTTTTCAAGAAATGCGCAAATGGTTTTCCGTTCCGTTGGTGAAAGGTTTACAAGATAGGCCTCATATTTCTTTGCCAAGCCGTTTTTTATTTTTGAGAAATAGTTTGCAGCTTCCCGCCCCAAGGGCGTCAATATGATAAGCAATTCCTTTGGCTGTTCTGGATTTTGTTCCCTATACAGCATGCCTTTTTCGACAAGGCGTTTTAGCGTTTGTGAAATCGCACCTTTTGTCACACAGAAAATATCAGCCATTCTTTTGGCGTTGATATTTCGTTCCTGATCAACAAGCAAAATCACATGCACTTCCTTCGGAAAAAGTTTCACGTTTTTGAATGTGAATGAAAACCGCTTTTCAATAAATAACATAGTGTCCATGACTGTGAAAACGCGGTCAACGATTTTTTGATTGTCATGTTTCATGACTGTAGTATAGAGTCTAAACTGAAAAAATCAAGAAAACTTTTCCCATCTGACTAAAAAACAGATTGAGTTGAATAAAGAGCCGTTGGCATAAGCTTGGCGAGGACAAAGTTATGCACACCCACTTATTATTGTATCTGCGTATTAGCCAGGGAGTCGGAAAAAACATGGGGCGCGTCATGGGTATGAAGGGGAAACATGCCGAGAGTCGATCGTAGTTTCTTGTCAGGCGATGTCTGGCATCACTCAGCGTTGTCATAAAAAAGAATTTCTACTGAAGTTTGTACAGGATCGGCAGTGCTATATTCATTGGTTGTATCGGGCGCGCAAAAAAATTCTGTTAAAATCTTGAAATACATGGTCACCACCGCTATTTAATTGTGCTTTTTTTATTGCCCCTGATCGTTGATATACAAAATTTGGCTTCGACGCCCTGCTCGGCTGCATGCCCCGGTCGGCGGAGCTCCCCTCTTTGTGATGGAGGAAAATAAATGGAAGCGAAAATAGTCAAAGATAATCTCCAAAAGCTGTCTGAGGTTTTATCGTTTAAATATCCCGCAACAGGTTGGTATTTTTCCGCGGAAAACGTCGAGAATTCGTTCATCTACAAAAAGGATCGATGGGTTTGTATGTTTATGTATTGGGCCATCGTCATAAAGAAGGGAAAGAGAATTCAGTTCTCAGCAGACTGTGGGAAAGCTTGCCCGGGAATACAGGAATTTGGCGGTTTCACACCGCCGGTGGACGATAAAGGAAAATTTATTGCTGAAATTGAACGCTTTAAAAAAACGCGTGCCCTTGCCCAAGCGTATTTTAGAGATTGGGTAGCGGAGATCCATGCTCCAACAGAAAAATTCCTGTACTTTGAAAAAATTGAGAATATCGATGAAAGCAGGGAAATTGAAGTCGTCAATCTGTTTCCGGATATTACTGGTATGGCAAATTTGAATGGCCTGGCTAGTTATGACCGGGAAGAAAGTGGGACACTGATACCTGACGCTTCAGGATGTCAATCGGCTTTCTCCATTCCCTATGACCAGAAGTTCAGAGCTCAACCGAAGTGTATTGTCGGATCAATGGATGTTCTGATCCGACGTTTTATACCAGACGATATGATCATATTTTCAGCCCCAGCCAATCGGTTTGTTGAAATGGTGAATAATATTGATGGTAGTTTTCTTGACAAAAATTTTGAAAACCCGACAAGCTTTTAATCACAGACTATTGAATGAAATTAAAATTTAATAGAACAATCTAATACAGCTATGGCAAAAGACCGCGCAGCTGATTAGCGACGTTGAGGTTAAATACATCCAAACAAATAAACGGAGGTAATTTATGTTTGTCATTCTTCTAAAGTTTTCTGAAAACAAAGGTAAAGCCGGTGAGTTTATGAACGGACATAATGAATGGATACAAAAAGGGTTTAGCGATGGTGTATTTTTACTGGTCGGCAGCCTGCAACCTGGTCTCGGAGGTTCAATAATAGCGCACAATTCATCGTTAGCCGACTTACAAGAGAGAGTAAACAGCGACCCATTTGTAGCTGAAAATGTAGTTACAGCCGAAATACTGGAAATTGACGTAAAGAAAGCAGATGATCGCTTAAATTTTCTTGTAGGTTAAGCCTCTTACATGAAAGCAATCGATCCGACACTGGACATTCGGGTTTGACCGCACGCCGACCGGCGGCAAGGTATCGAATTTGCCCTGTGCTGGAAGCATCCCCGAGGGGTGCTGCAGCACTATCCCGATTTACGCTGTGTCTGTTCAATGGAAGCCGGCATAGACCGTATTCTTAACGATCTCGATCGACCGGAGACAACCATAGGCATAATGGGACTGGGAGAGCTGGGGCCTATGCCGCCAGGCAACTGGCAGCGTCCGGGTTCAGCAGGGTAACGGCTGATCGCGACGGCAAAATCGATCACAGACGTTGAAACCTACAGCGGTGACCAGCAGTTGAAAGCATTTCTTTCGCAATCAGATATCCTTGTTTGTCTGCTCTCGCTCACCGACCAGACAGCCGGGATCTTGACCCTTGAACTGTCCAGCATGCTGCCGCAAGGTGCCTGTCTTATTAATATTGCGCGAGGGGAACACCTGATGGAAAAAGAGCTGTTGGCAGCTCTGGATTCCGGTCAATTACGCGGGGCTTGCCTTGATGTGTTCCGTCGGGAACCCGTTCCAGCTGACAACCCTTTCTGGCGCACCCAAAATTATTCTGACGCCCCATTGTTCATGCATGACCGAACCGACATCTGTTGCACCTCAGATCGTTGATAATTATCGCCGCATGAAAACCGAGAGCCGCTCCAGAATCAGGTCGATCTGTTGCGTGGCTACTGACGAGTATTCATAGCGGTTCTTTTATCGCTATACTTGATTTAGCACCAGATGACTTTATCACCTTTGGTCCCGGACACATTTTCTGGTACTGTCAGTCCTCTGATCCACTGTTGGATCGGTTATATAAACAGCAGGGCCATCCGTTTCACCGCACTTATATTCGGACCAGAACCGGACAGCTCATTTTACGCCGGAAGGCAGAAAGAAATGCACATGAATAACCATAAAAAATAGATTATGTTGAATTTCCATCCACCAATCTTGAAGCCAGCAAATCTTTCTTCAGCACGGTATTCAACTGGACATTTAAAGACTTCGGCCCTGAATACACGGCGTTCTCTCATGCCGGTCTCGATGGAGGTTTTTCAAATCTGAGCAGAATGCGAACACCGCAAACGGGAGTGCGTTGATCGTATTTTACAGCACTACCCTCGAAGAGACACAATCGGAAATCGTTGCCGCGGGCGGCACAATCTGCAAAGAGATATTCACCTTTCCAGGCGGCCGGAGATTTCACTTTTTAGAACCGAGCGGAAATGAGTTTGCTGTATGGTCGGACAAAACCATCTAAACCGATTCGACCTTCAGTTATCAAGGCCATCGCCATCAGTTCCCATTGATGTGTAACTTATCTATCTGAAGAGAGTTTTCATAAAATGACCATTGGTATCGGAAAACGATTCATTATCGGGCCTGATTATTTCATCATGATCAAAGGAGTAAGCTTTTTTGCGGTGACATAAAAATAAAAGTTCATTCAATGCTAATATGGAGGAACCAATATACATACTCGGCTATAATCACGATAAGATGCTGATGCTGGATTTTTCAGCTCAACCGAACGACGCTGTATTTTCTGTCAGGTCTCAGCGGTCACTATTTCGCAACATGAGCTGGTCCTGAAACCGAGGTGAGCAAAGCTGTTGCAGTGGTTAGTTGAGTTCGGGATGCTGCTGGTAAAATGAAAAGTATGGCTGTGTTGAAGCTGACAACGGCGCACAACCGGACAGATAAGCGGGGTCGCTATGGAAAAGCACAAATCATCAACGCATGACCATGAACCCGGCCATGATCTTCATCTGGAACATGAAGATGCAACAATCCGTTTTTTACACAAAATCATAAGGGCTGCCGTTAAGGTGCTCGCGGTGCTGATGGTTCTCGTGATCGTCTGGGGTATCGGTGACGTCCTCTTTGTTCTGTATCAACGACTCGTGCAGCCTCCCTTTTTACTGCTGCAGATTGATGACCTGCTGGCGACATTCGGTGCTTTTCTGGCTGTTCTCATTGCAATCGAAATCTTTATCAATATCAGCATGTACCTGAGCAGCAATGTCATACCGGTGCGCCTGGTCATTGCCACAGCCTTGATGGCAATCGCACGAAAAGTCATCATTTTTGATTTTGATCAAATCACTCCCCCTTTATCTACGGTACGGCCGCGGTCGTTCTGGCTTTGGGAATAACGTACTGGCTGATCACCAAAAAACCTGAGACCTTTCCCAATATTGACGATCACCCACCAGCACCTCATGACAGAGGAAAAGATTGATAAGACAACAATATTACCTGATTGTTCCACATCCCTGACCTTCTCGGGCATGACCTGTATCACCTTTGCGCTCTGTTCAAAGCAGCTCGAACTCGCACTACGCATGCCAAAGTATGGAGCAGATTCTTTATGTCCCGTACGATTTCCACGATCTCATTGATTTGGCCCCTGTCAGACATCTCCGATTTCCATCATTCAGGACCCGACATTGCCTTCAGCCTGTCTATTCCGCTCTATGCTTCAATGCTGAGAGCTACGACACTGCTCCTTACTCAATTGAGGTCAGAGCAGTGAATCGCCCTTTGACTTTTTCGACAACTTTAGTGTAGAGGCCTCGACCCGCGAACGATTCAGCCGGACGCCTGCTATCAACGATCTTCGCATTTCTATTGCTGTGATCGAGCCGACGATCAGTATTTTGCAGGTAGATCCTGAAACAGTTGAATTTATGCTAAAAAAGCGTTGACTCAACATAGCAAATTAGCTATATCTAGGCGTTCTGAACGCGAATCAAAGCATAAAGCTAGGAGGAATAATCAATGGAGTGTCAAACAGTTCTCGCAGGTACTGAGTGCAGTTTCTGGAAGAAAACCGGCTGTTCAGCAGAAGGTGGCAGTTGTCAGGTCGTGGTAGAAGAATGTCAGGGCTGTGAGCGGATCGCCAATGGGACCATCGGCGACGTCTGTACCTCATTTTCGAACCCTGCAGTCAAGTGGGCCAGTGGCCTATGTAACTTTGCAACCCACAAAAAAATCGACATCAAATCTGATGATGTTCGTGTTAATCCACTGAAAGCTGCCAAACGTGCTGCTGCAGGTAAAAAGAAATAAGCTCAGCTGCCATACAGTTTTTATCAAAAGGCCACCCTCGCAGGTGGCCTTTTTTTATTCGATCTTTGCCAGCCCACTCTCACCACTGTAGCAACCGATCAAGGCGACGGTATCCCCTGCCTTGAAAACCAGCTCAGCAGAAGGGTTGGCGATAAACTTCCCCTGGCGCAAAACACCGACAACCGAAGCGCCCGTAGCCTGACGAATATCCAACTGCCGAAGTGTCTTGCCGACCATCAGGCTTTCTTCATTCAGCTCCTGCCAACGCAGTTCAAGCAATTCTTGAGCGTTTTTGAGCTGACGGATATTTTTCAATCCACTTTGATCTTCATACGCCTGATGGTAGTGGTCCCGTCGCGCCGCATCGGTGAAACGTTGAATCTCGGTGACCGGCAGTTGAAGGTTCAACAGTGTCTGACGGGCAATTTCCAAACCGGCTTCCAGTTCCGGCTGAATAACCATGTAAACACCATCTTCGTAAAGTGCTGCCATCTGCTCAGCACCGACAGAGCGAACGACGATGCGTAGCTCTGGATAACAGCGATGGACATAGCGGACAATTGATTCGGTTGTCGTAATATGCGGGACTGTCACCAGCAGCTGTTTGGCTTCGGCCAGATTTGCAGCCTCCAGCACGGTCTGATGACCGGCATCACCGTAGATAGCCGGATAACCTTTTTTCTTGCATTCTTCTATAGCGCGATGACCAAGTTCAATGATGACAAAAGCAACATTGAGCTGCTTTAAATATTGGCTATGTGCTGTCCCACCTGACCACCACCGGCAATAACAACGTGTCCATGCAGACCGTCTGGCGGCAGATTGACGGTTTCCAGTAAATCACTTTGCTCAACCGACGTTTCAAGCCGTACAGAGGTGCTGTCAAACCGGAAAGCAGGGGAGTTAACAGCATACTGATAATGGTCGCTGAGAGGATATAGGCATGCTGGTCGGTATCGAGAAATCCACCGACAAAACCAACCTGACCAAGGACAAAAGAAAATTCGCCGATCTGGAACATCCCCAGCCCGACCGCCAGGGAATGACATTACCGTAACCGAAACTGCGCGCGATTGCAGCCATGATCAATCCCTTACCGAGAGCAATCAGAGCAACCAGTTGCAAAACATCGACCCAGTGGGCAATCAAAAAGGCAGGATCCAGAAGCATGCCGACAGAAGTAAAAAACAGCAGACCGAAAAGATCGCGCAGGGGAATGATATCGCTTAAGGCCTGATGACCATAATCTGATTCACTCAACACCATACCGGCCACAAAGGCCCCAAACGCAAATGAGAGTCCGGCCAGATAGGTTGCGTAGCCGATACCAAGACCAATGGCTGTGATGGTTAAAATAAACAGCTCACGCGAGTTTCCGCGTGCGATCAGGGCGAGAAAGCGAGGTAACAGTCGAGTCCCCAGCAACAGCATAATTGCCAGGAAAGCCACAGATTTGACCAGGGCCAGGCCGAGCAGAGGCAAGCCTGAAGCGGGGTTGGTCAGTTGAGGCAGAAGAATCAACAGGGGAACGACTGCCAGATCCTGCACAATCAGAATACCAACCATGACGCGGCTGGACAGGGTCCCCATCATCCCCTGCGCCATCAGAGTTTTAGAATCACCATCGTACTCGACAGCGATGCCAGTCCCCCCAGCCAGAGTGACGGTCCATTATCCCAGCCCAGCCAGCGGCCGATCAGGAAACCGTAAGCGATTGTCGCCAGTATCTGAATCGGGCCGCCGATCAGTGCGACATACTTGACCGGCTTAAGTTCGCGCAATGAAAATTCGAGGCCGAGCGCAAAAAGCAGTAACGCCACCCCTATTTCCGCCAGTTTTTCAACTTCATGGGTATCGGATACAGTCATGCCCCCGGTATATGGTCCGATAACCACTCCGGCCAGGATATAACCCAGAACCAGAGGTTGTCGAAACTGTCGGGCAACAAGTCCACCGATCAACGCGGCGATGACAATGATAACGATGTCGGCTGCTATTCCCATGGAAATTCCACTCCAGCTGGTTTTGTCCGGAAACCGCTCTTTTCCGCAATTTCGGCGTCAATCTGCACGCTTGATTGTGCGGCTTAGAAAACTACGCTTTAAGCTCAAGCACTTGATTTCCTTGATCTTGTAAAAAAATGCTGGTGTCCAAATCAGGAACGGACGCTGCGCCCATCCGGAGTTTCCAGATAGGCACAAGCTAGATTCCGTGCCCGCGTCCCAGCATTTCGGTCGCATCCATGACAATCATAAAGGCGTCAGGATCATTTTCACGAATGATATCACGCAGCAGAGAGAGACTGCGCGTTTCGACCGAAAGAAAATCAGTGTTTTTTCTTCATGTGCGTTGAGCCCACGCCCTTTGATAATGGTCCCCTCCCGACCGAGTCGGGCAGTGATTTGTTGTGTTAAACGCTCGGTCTTGTAAGAGGTGATATGGACAATCTTCTCGGCCAATGCGCCAGTCAGAATCATATCGACACACTTTGAGGTGACGTAAATACTGATCATACTCCACAGAGCACGCTCAATATCGTTGAAAACAAAAGCGGAGGCAATGATAATGAAGACATCAAAAAACAGAATGATCTGTCCCGGTCGATAGTGTGTCCGGGCCGCAACCAATCTGGCAATGATGGTCGTTCCTCCGGCGGAGGCATCACCTTTGAGGATCAACCCGGCGCCGATTCCGATAGCAATCCCGCCATACAGAGCGGCCAGAAGAGTGTTCTGACTGACCGCTTCGAGCTTAAGAATCTGGCTGAAGAAATCAACAAAGACCGAACTTAAACAATGGCGACGACCGACCGGAAAGCAAAGACCTTGCCGATAATTTTGACACCTGTCACCAGTAACGGCAGGTTGATGGACAACATCAACAGACCGATAGGCAACCCACTCAAATGATTTAGCAGAATAGCCATGCCGGGGGTCCCGCCCGTCGCTATTCTGTTGGGCGCCAGAAACAGAACCACTCCCAGAGCCAGGGCAGCCGTACCCGCCAGCATCAGCAAGGCGTTTTTTATTTCAGTCCGCAAGGTCATAAGTACAGCATCATCGCAACCGGTACGGGCGCGTTAGCGTAAACCTTCAATGACCGCGGAGACTTCATCACGTATCTGCTTTGCAGCGGGACTGGTTTCAAGCCGCAAGAACTGTTCATAATTTTCAACAGCATCCTGATTTCGGTCCAGATCGAGATAGATATTGCCCAAAGTCAGGTAGCCTGACGGAATAGCCGCATCAAGTTTAAGCCCTTTGACACACCATTTTCAGCTTCTTCAAGTTGGCCGTCATCATAATAAAGTTCAGCCAGATTCAAGTAGGATTGCGGGTCCTCAGGTTCCAGTTCAACCGCTTTTTCAAAACAATCGGCAGCAGCTTCGGCATCACCACGAGTCGCCAGGATATCGCCCAGGGCATTGAGTGCGAAGGTCGATTGACTATCCTTTTCGAGGGCCTGTCGGCAACAAGCTTCTGCCGCGTCCAGCTCTTCGTCGTTGATGTAGGCCATGGCTTTGCTGACCAGAGCGTCGATCTCTTCAGGATCGAGATCGATCACCTTCTGATAGGTGGCGGCTGCTTGTTTGTTCTTGCCTTCCTCCAGATAGACATCCCCCAGGGCGATAAGCAGATCGATCTCATCCGGATCAATTTCAAGGCCGCTCTGCAACGATTTTTGCGCCGCTGAAAATTGACCGTTTTCGACCTGGGCCTCTGCCAGCAGCAACCAGCCATCAACCGTGTTCTCCTGATCCAGGGCCTGACGGGCAAATTTTAACGCAGCTTTGATATCGCCCTCATCCAGTGCGATCGAACCTTTTTCCAACAATACTTCAACAGACATGGTTTACTCCAGTACTCTAAGTGTCTTGACGCACGACTTCAACCAGGTAACCATCCGGATCGGTCACAAAATAAAACCTCGGCTTGCCTTCGGTCAAACCTTTAAGCGGTGTCATCTCCAACCCCATGTCCCGATGGCGCTGATGGGACCCCTCCAGGTCGGTCGTCCCAACGGCGAGATGTGAATAGCCATTACCAATAATATAAGGTTCCTGCTGATCGTAATTATAGGTCAGTTCAAGCTCAAAGGGTAATTCGGCCGAGGTCATATAGCTGAGAGTGAAGCGGCCGTCAGGATAATCCTTTTTACGTGAAATTTCGAACCCGAAGGCATCGCGATAAAAATTTTCGGAGGCTTCAAGGTCCATGACACGATAACAGATGTGAATCATTGGATAGTTCATTGGTCTCTCCTTTCAAGGTCTTTCGTCATTGAAGTTGACCAAAAGGTCAACCGATCGATGTGTTGTTTAGTTTTGGCAATAAATTGACATCAGCACAGCGGGTCTTTATAGTCGCCAACATGAAAGCGATATTTTATCAGACGCCCATCTGCGCAATCCAGAAGACAGAAACTATCAGCTTTTGCTTGAATTTCTCAACCAGCAAAAGCAGATCGACGCTCTTTTTCTGCTCGGCGACATTTTTGAGTTCTGGTTGGGTTACAGGCACGTTGTTTTCAGTGCCTACATTCCCCTGCTGGAAAAACTTCGTCAGCTTAAAGACCAGGGAACAGAGCTTTATTTTGTCGAGGGCAATCACGACTTCAACATGGGGTCCTATTTCACTGAAAAACTGGGATGTACCGTTATTTCGGACCAGAAAGTGATCGAGTTGGACAACCATAAGGTCTGCGTCTGTCACGGCGACCTGCTCAACCCGGACCCCAACTATCGCCGCTTACGTTCTTTGTGGCGCAGTCTCCCGGCCCGGATTCTGGCCCGGATTATTCACCCCGATCTGGTCTGGTCCTTTGCCATGTGGCTGTGCAGTAAAAGCCCTAAAAATAAATCAGATAGAAGTCATCGCGATCCAACCCCTTTTCTGGCTTCCTTTATTGACCAACAGTCTCTTGAAGATGCGGAAATCATCATCTGCGGCCATTATCACTACCCTGTGACAAGTCAGTACAAAGGAATCACAATGATCGGTCTTGGAGATTGGATCAGCCAGTTTTCCTATGCCGAAATGGAAAACGGCCATATCAGCTTAAAAAGCTATCACGCCTCAACTTCTATTAAATTCGACTCCGCCTCAGCTGGACGCTCCTGACAGCGCATAACCAGATCCTTCAATGTCGCTCCCGCAAGCCCTTCCTGAACGATCTCTTCCACCCGCTGGTAGGTTTCCAGAGCAATCACAGTCTGCGGATGCGGATGCAGGTGGAGGGCTTCTTTACCATATCTCCGCATTGCACTGAAGACTTGCGCCAGGCTCAGGTCCTCTGCCGATCGTCCCAACTGATAGCGGCTGCGCCCAGTCCGGCTGCACTGTTCCGAAACAAATCCGATTTTCCCCAGCACTTCGATAATGTTGCGACAAAGTCTCGGTGGTATGTGCAGCAGGGTCGCCAACTGTTCATGACTTAAAGCCGACTGGCCACGAATGAAACGATCAGCCAGAGTCGTTAACAGAGCCAAGGCCACCTGCTCAAAACTGCACCTGCTGACTTCACTGCTCCGCAGATCGTGACCGCTGGCACGCAGATTCTGTCGGGCGTAACAAACCCCCAGACCAAGCAAGACAATAACCCAGGACAGATAGAGCCAGACCATGAAGATGGGCAGTGCCGCCATGGTGCCATAAATCGCATTATAGCGCCCTACCCCGACCTGGAAATGCACATAAGCGAGTTGCGCCAACTGCCACAGGGTGCCGCCAACAATACCGCCGACAAGGGCAGCCCGCCAATCAACCCTGATATTGGACATGAAGATATAAAGCACAGTGAAAGCCAGCCACATGAAAATAAAAGGAGCCACCTTGAACAGCAGTAAATAACACTGCCGACCAGCTGCATCTCAATCAATCGCTGAACCAGACCATGGCTGGCCAGCGTGGACGACATCGAGATGGCGCTGATGACCAACACCGGTCCCACCAGGATCACTGACAGATAATCGGCAAAACGCCTCATCGGCGGACGGATCTGTTCAACGCCCCAGATATGATTGAATGCTTTTTCAACATTGGTCAGGAGTGAAATAACGGCAATACAAAGAAAAATCAGACCAAAAGTCCCCAGACTGGCCACCTGGGTATTGTTAATATAACCAAGAATCGCTTCGGCAATCTGCCCATCGCCGACATTAAGTTTTCGATAATCAGAGGCTGCAGAAGATTCTGTACGCCAAACGCTTTGAGCAGTGCAAAGGTCAGAGCTAACAGTGGAACCAGCGACAGCATGGTGTAATAGGTCAGTGCCGACGCTCGCAGCAGGCATTGATTGGTATTGAAGTCACGGAAAACCAGGGCAACCGTTTGAACCTGACGTAACAGGGTTCGTTGCACAGCATTAAGATCAGCCGGATTCTGTTGCCACAGCAGTTCGTCGATCCACTCACCCAAAGAGCGCTGATTGCCCGCTTGGTTCCTCATAATGTTTTAGTCCTGCCCCGGAGTGACCGACTCGATCGGCAAGCCGACCGCTTCGATCCTGTCCCGATAGCTGCTGCTGTTACCGACCAGAACCACCTGGAGTTTATCAGGATGCAGATATTTCCGTGCAACGCGTTGAACATCATCAATGGTAACAGCCGCCACCCGCTTGCGGTAAGCGGACAGATAGTCCTCGGGGTAACCATAATAATCAAGCCGCATCCGGCGGCTGACAATGGCATGACTATCATCAAAGGCAAATACAAAAGAATTGATCAGGCTTTTTTGGGCCAGCTCAAGCTCAGCAGCGGAGACCGGCTGATCAACCAGTTGTTGCATCAACTGCCGCATCAGCAGAACGACTTCGGTGGTGGACCGGCTTTTTGTTTCACTCCCGGCGATAAAGAGTCCCGGCAGGTGCCGACCGACCTGAAAATAGGAATAGACTGAATATGCCAGCCCTCTGTTAGATCTGATTTCTCGCATCAGGCGTGAGTTAAATCCACCGCCGCCAAGGATATAATTTGCCACCTGCAGCGCCATGGCATCAGGATTATCCTTGCTGATACCACTGTGTCCCATCAATATTGTGGTCTGAGGAACCTTTTTGTCCGCCAGCAGGATTTTCCCTTGAGGCTGCATCGGCAAGCTGGGGAAATCCCTCACAAAGTCAGAAACGTCAGGCCAGGCCTTAAATTTTTCCGCAAACCGGGCCGGTATCTCTGTGGCAGAGATGTCTCCTGAAACGGCCACCCAGATATTTTTGGATTAAAAATTTCTGATGCAGATCAACCAGATCAGCACGGCTGAAACTGTTGATCCCAGCGGCATCGGGAAAAGAGCCAAAAGGATGACCTGGATTGATCGATTGAGCCAACATGCGACGGGCAATGGAACCCGGCTCATCGTTCATCCGTGTCAAATCATTGAGCATCTGCTTTCGAACCAGCTCCATCCTTTCGGGGGCGAAAGCGGGACGCTGCAGCAGATCCGCAAGAATTTCCAGACCCCGATCAAGGTCATCACGGTGTAGCGACATATTGATCTCATAACAATAACTGGAACTGGAAACGGAAAAATCGATCGCTTTCATTTCCAGCTCGTCCTCCAGTTTTTCTGCCGGGAACCCTTCACTCCCCCGCTCTGAAGGACTTCAGCGAAAAATCTGACAGACCGGCCTTTTCTTGAGGGTCATAGATACTCCCACCCTCAACCATAACGGTCAACTTGACGAGCGGCAGTTCGTGATTTTCCCGTAAATAAATCTTCATTCCGTTGTCAAGTTCCCGGTGGGTGACATTCGGGAAATTAAATTCAAGCGGCTGAAAACTCAAATCATCCGGCCGAGACTGCGGCATTATGAAATCAGGGCTGCAGGCGGTTAAGAGCAACGAAGCCAGAACAACAAAGAAGAATACTCTCATCCCTGCTCCCCTCCACGACTCAATGTTGCAACGGTACGGTTATTGGCATTGAGATAGCGTCGCGCAACATCCATAATATCTTGAGCACTGATCTGGTTGAGCTTTTTTTCGTAATCGACCAGATAACGCCAATCGCCCAGAAGTTCATAAGAGGAGAGCATCCGGGCCAGACCGCTGTTGTCCTGCAATCGTCTCAACATGGACGTTGTGATCTGCTTGCGGGCCTTGGCAAGTTCTTCCTCGCTCACAAGTTCGTACTTGAGACGTTCCAGTTCTTTGTACACGGCAGCCTCAACATCAACACAGGAACAGTCATGGCGCGGGACCATACTGAGGATCATCAGGTTGTCATAACGCGAACCGGGAGCCCCGAAGACACCAACTTCACTGACCAGTTCCTGTTCAACAACCAATGACCGGTAAAGTCTCGACGTCCGCCCTTCTGCCAGAATCTGCATCAGAAGATCAAAAACATAATCGTCCTTATGTGGCAGGGTCGGTTTGTGAAAAGCGATCATCAGACGCGGTTCGGCATCAAAATCAATTGTTACCCGACGCTCACCATTCTGGGGCGGCTCCTTATCCAAAACAGGAGGGACCGGAACTCCGGGCTCAAGCTTACCGAAGTATCGGTCGACCAGGGCGACGGTCGATTCGGGTTCGATGTCACCGACCAGGGTGATAACCATATTGACAGGGGTATAATACTTGTTAAAAAAATTACGTATTTTTCAGGATTCAGGTTTTCGATATCGGATTCCCAACCAATAATTGGATTGCGATATGGGTGAACCCTGTAAGCAGTCGCCAGCAAGGTTTCATAAAGCATCCCGTCCGGATTCGATTCATAGGAACGTCGTCGTTCTTCGCGAACGACATCACGCTCCGTAAAAAATTCTCTGAACACAGCATTCTGCAAGCGATCCGATTCAATGGAAGCCCACAGTTCAAGCTTGTTGGCCGGAAGATTAATTAAATAGGTCGTACTGTCCTTACCGGTAAAAGCGTTATAGCCAACGCCGCCATTCTCGGCATATATTTTAGAAAACTCGTCTTTAATAATAAACTCACGATGTGCTTTCTGCAGCTGAGCCAACTTTTCATTCAGTTGCTTCAACTCCTCCTGATCCGTATCCGGCCGGTTTTCAATTCGTCAATTTTGCAACCGACAATTTCGCACTGCTCCAGGAGAGCTTTTTCTTTCCGATAGTTTTTGGTGCCGAGGGTTTTGGTCCCCTTGAAAAGCATATGCTCAAGCAGATGAGCAACACCTCGATCGGCATTCGACTCATTGACAGATCCAACCCGAAAGCTGATATAGGCCGCGACCGTTGGAGCGTCTTTACGCTCAACCATCAACAGGGTTGCACCATTTTCAAGGCGATATTCCTTAACCTTGTCTGTCAACGTCTGTGCCGATATCAGGGAGCCGGAGAACAGGACCAGAAAACGTGGCAAGATAAACGATTCTAAACATAAACAACCTCTTGATTTAAATGCTATTCACAGGTGGAAAGTCTGCTGATTCGGTTCTTCCCAGCTAAAAATGACGGCATTTGCCATCGCAGACAAAGGGACAACAATAATCAATAAAAAGACCACCATACATCATGAATATTGCTTGGAAACCAGCGACCAGAGTCTGGCAGCGGACATAGCCTGTCATACGATTATTACCAATATATTGTTATTTAAGCCATTGAGACAAGAGCACTTGCCCCAAAAATCCCATATCTCGCACCATAACCGGATAAAAATGAACGGTCGCCAAGGTCAAGGTGGCAGCAGGCACCCGATTGAGCCGATTCAGCTCAATCAGGTGCATTTCCCTCATTTGAGTTCAGCAGGTCCCGTTCGAGCATCATACGGATGGAAATCCGGTCCAAAAGCTGAAGTCCGGGAGTTCGCCGAAATCGACTGCATAAAAAACCACGGCGACGTTCAGTCGAGCCTTTGTTGCTGATGACAGACGCTTCAGGCGGGAATAGAGTGGTCATCCCGGACACAGAACCGCGACCTGTCAATGGGATTTCGCAAACGGCAACGATCAGTCCCCGAAGCTGATGCCAAGATCTCGAGCGGTCATAACCGTATCGCCATCAACAGGAACTCTCTTGTGTACTTTTAATGCGTCCTCTAAGAGAACGAGTCCAACTCCTGGTGATAACAGAGAAACCATATGACCAAACTTGCCATCTTCGATCGCCCGAACAGCAGTTGTGCCAAATCGCAGGGCAAGCAGACGGTCGAACGTCGTCGGCGATCCACCACGCTGCAGGTGACCCAGGACGATAGACCGAGACTCCTTGCCTATCCGTTGAGAGATCTCAGATGCCACTCTTTCGGCAATCCCCCCCAAAACGACATGCTCGCGGCCTTGGTCTCCCGAGCTTTTAAAAACGGCACTTCCTCCCTTGGGAACAGCGCCTTCAGCAACGACGACAATGGCATACTTGTGGCCACGCAGTTCATTTTCCATGATTTTATCGCAAACATTTTCGAGATCAAAAGGAACCTCGGGAATTAAAATCACGTCAGCATTGCCGGATATGCCGCTGTTCAGAGCGATAAAGCCGGCATCACGTCCCATAACCTCAACCACCATGACGCGCTCATGGGATTTTGCTGTCGAATGCAAGCGGTCGATGCACTCTGTCGCGGTGCTGATAGCAGTGTCGAAACCGAACGTGATCACAGTGCCGCCCATGTCATTGTCTATCGTCTTTGGAACACCAACCACCGGCATCCCTTTTGCGCAAATTCATGAGCGATCTGAAGGCTGCCATCACCGCCGACGGCAACGAGCGCATCGAATCTCAAGCGATGAAAATTTTCTATGATTTTGTCAGACAAATCGTGAAATTCGGTTTCGCCGGCCGCATTCCTGACAGGCATATTGAAAGGATTTCCCTTATTGGTCGTCCCCAGGATGGTGCCGCCAATGCTTGCGATTCCATCCACCTTTTCTGGGGTCAGATGGATGATCTCCGACGTGTTGATCAGGCCCTCATACCCCCTTTAATGCCATAGACCTCCCACTGCCGGTTATAACCTGCCATGGTGACGGCTTCGATTACGGCATTCAGCCCCGGCGCATCGCCACCGCCTGTATTTATACAAATTTTCTTTCGTGTCGTCATTTTCACCTCGATATATCAGGTTCGATTTCTTTGCCTATTTATATATTAACGCATATCGACCAACATTCATAAACTGTTAACACGACGATATCCAACGTTATGCGATTTAACCTGTTCATTATATGTTCATGTGCGTGGGGACTCGGCTGAATAGGTCACATTCATCCTGTCCAGAGTCTCGCGAGCTTCACTGCGACCCAATTCGATCAATTCAAGAGCGCGGTCAAATTCATAGATTGTACAGGCATTTTTAGGAATTTCGATGACGATATCAGGCGCGTGAGCTGCCAACTTCAGTTTTGATATGGTTGACTGCATGGCATCTATACTCTTGGAAATAACATCAAAAAGCCACTGTCCTTCTCCCCTTTATGATTCCCCCGGAACTGCAATGAATCGATAAAATCGAGAATTTTCTGATGATAGCCATTACGCTGTTGAACATCTTCGACTGTCGGGAACGGTTACAGCCTGCGTCGGCCGACCATTCAAGCTGACAGCGATGGTCATATCCGTGCTGTCGCGCAGGGTCGGTGCAATCGGGATCGGGTTGAGCAGACCGCCGTCAACCAGAGTCCGACCACGATAATGAACGGCCGAAAAAACCGTGGGAAAAGCAATCGAAGCCCTGATGGCATCAAACAGAGGTCCGCTGGATAACCAAACCTCTTTACTGGCATCAAGGTCCGTGGCAACGGCCGTAAAATCAAGAGGCAAATCCTCAATATTGCGCGGTCCGATCAGATCACGCAGGGCATCGATAATCTTGTCTCCCTTGAACAAAGAGGTTCCGCTAAAAGAGATGTCAAGCAGCCTGAGAACATCTAAAGTATTCAGACTACAGACCCAATCTCGATATGTTTCCAATTCACCCGCGGCATATATACCACCGATAAGAGCTCCTATTGACGCCCCCGAGATCGACTGAATCTCATAGCCGGCCTGCTCAAGAACCTCAATCACGCCAATATGGGCCAGCCCCCGTGCGCCGCCGCTCCCCAGAACCAGAGAAATCGATCTGCCATCATGCCTCATCTATCACTCCGTCAATTTTATATTTTTAACAGTTAAAAGGTTGCAGGAACATCCTCTCACAGTTATATTTCGTTTTCATTTTTTATCAAACCTTTTAAAATTCAATCTGGTTATCTATTTTTCTCAAGTAAAGATACCAAAATGTGCAAAGATTCCATCGGCAGTGTGTCCGTCGCCCGGATGGCGACAGTCAAGCCCATGGATGCGTTCATCCGACCCTGAAAATGGAATCTTTGAACGCAACTGGGGTGAAGAGGATAATCAGCAAATTCAAATGATTTTGTTGCAGTTAGGACGTCGCAGCACCGAATGCAATCGACACCTGCCTGGAAACACCCGAAACACGCCATTAGAACCGAATTTCGAATCGAATAACAGAACTGATTTAATCAAGGAGTCAACAGATGATTACAGCTATCAGCCGATTGATGGTCGCTACGCTTCAAAGGTCAGCCAGCTGACTGAATGCTTCTCGGAATACGCCCTGCTCAAAAACCGGGTTAAGGTTGAAGTGATGTGGCTGATCGCTCTCTGCGGGCAGGACCTGATTGGCGAATGCCGCAACCTGAAAGCGGAAGAAGAACAGTTTTACGCCAGATCGTCACCGATTCACCCCGGCTGAAGCAGAAGAAATAAAAAAATCGAAGCGGTCACCAATCACGATGTGAAAGCGGTCGAGTATTACCTGAAGGAAAAAATTGCTGCGACGACCCTGGCAGATATTTCCGAATTCATCCACTTTGCCTGCACGTCGGAAGATATCAATAACCTCTCACATGCCCTGATGCTGAAAGATGGTTTGGACGTTATCGTTCACGACCAGCAAGCCATTATCAATTCGATCACAAGCCTGGCCCGGCAATTCAAAAATATCTCCATGCTGGCCAGAACTCATGGTCAGACGGCATCACCAACGACCATTGGCAAGGAGCTGGCCGTTTTCGCCCAACGCCTCGGTAAGCAGACAGGCAAAATAACCGAGGTGGAACTGCTCGGCAAGCTTAACGGCGCCGTTGGCCACTTCAACGCTCATATGGCGGCCTACCCGCAAGTTGACTGGATATCGCTGACCAAGAAGGTCATCGAAGAAGATCTGGGCCTGACCCAGAACCTGTTCACCACCCAGATCGAACCACACGACTATATGTCGGAACTCTTTGATGCTATGGCCCGCTGGAACACCATCCTGATTGATTTCAACCGCGATATCTGGACCTACATTTCCATGGCTTATTTCGGCCAGAAAACGATCGCTGGAGAAATCGGGTCATCAACCATGCCTCACAAGGTCAATCCTATCGACTTTGAAAATTCCGAGGGCAACTGTGGTCTGGCCAACGCCATATTTCAGCACCTGTCGGCAAAGCTGCCTGTTTCTCGACTGCAGCGGGATCTGACCGATTCAACTGTTTTACGCAACATGGGGGTCGGCTTCGGCTATAGCCAGATTGCCTACCAATCAACCCTGAAAGGGCTTGGTAAACTTAAGCTCAACGAGCAGAATCTTGCCGCAGACCTCGATAATGCCTGGGAAGTCATGGCCGAACCGATCCAGACCGTCATGCGCAAAGCTGGTATTGAAAAACCCTATGAAAAACTCAAGGAGCTGACCCGTGGACAAAAAATCAATCGCCAGATTATGGTTGAATTTATCGATGGTCTTGCCCTCGAAGACAGTGACAAGCAGCGCTTGAAAGAGATGTCTCCAACAACCTATACCGGCATCGCGAGCAGGATTGTCGATCTGCTCGACTGAGCCATATCGATTTTTTTTCGCTTCCACCACTCACAGGAAGGTTCCTGCTTGACGCAAAAAAACAAAGACTTAGCCGCCCTAAGGCCGCCCGCAAAGAACACAATCTTTAAATCAGGTTTTCCCGATGTTCTCTGCGTCCTGGCGGCAACCCAATTTTGTTTTAGTTATCGATCCGTTTTTTTTGGTCTCAATAAAAAAACACTGACAGACATCCCGTCTCCAGTGTTTTTTTTATTTCGGTATCGCTCCTGACGGGACTGTTCACAACATTGCACAGCCTTTTCAGATTAAAGCAGCACTGCAAGCAAACAGATATAATCTGATGTTCACAACTGGTAAAAAAAACACCCTTGTATTAGAATTCAATCAATGCGTCGCCTTGATCAGGCAAATTTTTTCTGCTGTCAGGAAATCTGAAAGCCTGCATTCATCATAGCAACAACCCTCAAAAATAATGGCCACAACCATGGAAATAACTGTCAGCCTGCACGGTGTTTTTCGGATCAACCGCTTTAAAGAAAAATCCTGCCGGTATCCTGAAGGTTGCACGGCTCAGTGTATCATTGACGATTTGGACATTCCAGCCAGTCTGCTCGGGATAGTAATGATCAACGGAAAACACTCAACAGCAGAGGACCAACTTCATGATGGCGACAGATTGATGCTTTTGCCTTTACTCGAGGGGGGTTAAAAGCTTTAGCCTGTATTGTCATTGTATATAGACCGATCGGATTCACTCTACGCACATAAGGGGCCGGATGCTCAAAAATAGAGTCAGGGGAACATGTTCTGTACGGAGAAGACTTCCTGCAATCAGGCGTAGATAAAAATGCCCCGTTCCTGAGGAGACGAGAACGGGGCTAAGGTCCAATTCTCAATTGGACAAGAGAGAGCTTTGAAAAACTCGGGCGTCTAAAGAGCAAATCAGATGCCAATTCCCCTTGTTTTATTAAGAAAATATTTATCCCTGAACTTCAATGAGTTACCCCTCGAAAAGGACCAAAGAAACTGTAGAATAACAGTGGTCTTCTTTTAGTCAGGATAAAAAAATCGTCCAAAAAGGCGAAAATATGCCACCTGGAAGATTTCAGCCACTTATGAAAAATTAAAAATCTGCGGTCAACTGGTACTTTTCAAGTTTATAGCGTAATGTCCCACGCGGGACATTCAGAATTCTGGCCGTCTTGGCCACATTTCCTCCTGTGATTTTATAGGCCTTCTGCAAAAGCTCTTTTTCTACCTGGCTGACCACATCTTCAAGCACAATCCCTTCAGGGGGATTTCATAACTGAACGGAACTTCACTCTGCGGCGATTCCCCCAGATTTCTCTCGGCAGATGAACAGGTATAATCTGTTCAACATTATGCATGATACAGATACGCTCAACGACATTGCGCAATTCCCTGACATTTCCCGGCCAGTGATAGCGGTTCATCAGATCCATCGCCTCGCGGCTGAACCCTCGGATGGAACGGTTGAATTCACGACTGAAACGATGCAGAAAATGTTCAAGCAGGATGGAGATATCCTCACGCCGCTCACGCAGTGGCGGAATATGTATCGGGAAAACATTTAAGCGGTAATAAAGATCTTCGCGGAATTCCTTGCGTTCGATGGAGCCTTTTAAATCAGCATTTGTTGCCGCAACAATACGGACATTAATATCGATATTACGGTTGCCACCGAGACGACGTAATTTTCGGTCTTCCAGTACGCGCAGAAGTTTAACTTGCAGGCTTAAATCCATTTCACCAATTTCATCAAGAAAAACCGTCCCGTGATCAGCTTCCTCAAACAGTCCGACTTTACGGTTTTTGGCGTCGGTGAACGCACCTCTTTCATGTCCGAATAATTCTGACTCCAACAGGTTGAACGGCAAAGAACCGCAATTAATCTCCACAAAAGGCTGTTCACTGCGCGGCGACAGATTGTGGATTGCCTGGGCGACCAGTTCCTTGCCGGTGCCGCTGTCTCCGGTTATAAGGACGGTTGCGCTCTCATGTTTGGCCACTTCCCTGATCTGGCGAAAAATCTGCAACAGAGCGGGGCTGTTGCCAACCATATTGATTCCGGCGCCATCCTTTGATAGGCGCCTCACCTTGCGTCTCAAATTCTGAGTTTCAAGCGCCAGCTTGACAATCAGGTGAATCGCATCGGCTTTGAACGGTTTTTTAATGTAATCGTAGGCACCGATCTTTAACGCTTCGACCGCGCTTTCCACTGTTCCATAACCGGTAATAATGATGACAAGAATTTCCGGGTCAGCTTCACGCATCGAACGCAGGACATCAAGGCCACTACTGCTTCCCAGATTGAGATCAAGCAACACCAGGCTGATTTCTTCTTCTGCTACAATTCTAATGGCATCTTCAGGAGATTCTGTTGATATGGGTCGATAACCATCTTCTGCCAGGATGCGTTCGAGGTTTTCCCTGATAAACGCTTCATCATCGACAATCAGTATTTTTTCCATCTTCACACTCCAATAATTCAAAAAAATCAATATAGTCGTTGAAAAAGCAGGAGACAAGAAAAATGGTGATTTTTCGCCACTTATCCTGAAGAGAGCTGCAAAAGATAAATCGCGCAGTTTTAATGTAAACGGGGGGATGCCGACTTTATCGGCAGGGTCACTTTGACGGTTGTACCCGCACCAGGCTGGCTTTTAATTTTAATATCGCCACCATGCTCGGAAATAATATTGTAACTGATGGCCAGGCCAAGGCCGGTCCCCTGCCCTTTATTGGTAAAGAACGGCTCAAAGACAAGTGGAAGATTGTCTGAAGCAATTCCGATGCCGGTATCGGTGACTTCAAGCTGAATCTCTTCGTTGACAATCTGGACCTGAATGGTCAGAAGGCCCCCGTCGGGCATCGCATCAAGAGCGTTATTCAACAGGTTGAGCAGAACCTGTTTGATCCTGTCCACATCGATCATGATTTCGGGAAGATCAGTATCGACCCGCTCGACCAGTTTGACATTCTGACGTTGGCATTGCTTGCGCAACAGGAACAATGAGTCCTTCAGTACGGTTTCAATATGCGTCATGCAAAACTCAGGTTGCGGCACTCTGGAAAAATGCAACATCTCGTTCACCAGGGATTCGAGCCGCTCAATTTCTTCCAGAGCACGGCGAATAAGCTTCTGATCGGTTTCCTGCCCCAGCAGGCGGTCATGAAGTTCATCAAGCAACAGACTGACGCCGGTCAACGGGTTCCGAACTTCGTGAGCAATCCCGGCCGACATCCGTCCCAACGAGGCCAACCGATCCATTCTTGCCATCTGGAGCCGCATATTAACGCGTTCGGTCAAGTCTTCAATGGTCAGCAACCAGCCCGCTTGTTTTTGACTGCTCAAAGGGTGCATCGCCATCAGATATGTGCGTGTCTGTCCCTGACGTTCCAGAACCACATAATCACGAAAGGCCTGTGCTTCGTTCTGCGCTATCTCCAACCACCCCTTAAGCACGGCAGTCATCTCAGGCCAGTCCTGTAACAACAGCTGCCAGCAACACTCCCGTCCTGGGCGTTCAATCTGCAGCACGTCACAGATGGAACTGTTGACGGACGTTACTTTTGACTCAATATCAATGGTCATCAGACCGATATCGATATTCTCAAAACAATATTTTTAAAATTCCTCTGACGAATGATTTCACGACGTGAGTGACGTAAGGCATTCATGGTCTGCAGGAGACGCCTGCGGCGATTGTTCAGTTCGTCGACCATCGTATTAAACGACTCCGCCAGAGCTCCGACTTCATCGTTGGTGCTCACTTCAACCGTTGGGGATTCGCCCCCCATAATCATTTTCTTCGTCCCTTCGGTCAGAGAGAGCAAGGGGCGAACAATGCTGTTGGACAGCAGATAGGCAAAACCGATCACGAACATGATCGTCAGCGAAATTACCAACCACGACTGCAGCAGATATTCACGGATTTCACGTTTGATGAGCGCAGCTGTCGATACCGCGGGGAGATGAAATTGCTGCACCTGGGCACCGATCGTGATACCGCCGAAAATTCCGCTCTCACGGTATACACCCTGATCATAACTGATGGGCGCAAAAGCCATGATTTTATTTGACCCGCCGACATTGGTCGTGTCTAAAACACCAGAGAGTCCCCGTCGAACAGAGTTAGCGGCTTCAGGGTAATTGGGATGGACAAAGCCGGCGTCGAACAGGTTGAACGGTATACGACCGGCGCGAATATCTTCCTCGGAAGTGGTCTCACTGTAGGCGGGAACCAGGCGGCCGTCCCTGTCATAGCCACGGATATCCCAATATTTCGGATGGGCGATCATCCAACCCTGATCATCGAACATGAACGCGTAGTTACCGCTGGCATATGACGGGAACACAACATCCTTTTCACCAACCGGGTTAATATGCTGGGTAAACTCCATCAAATGACGATGGTCAAGCGATAGAACGACGACCCCCTTAAACCGGCCGTCGCTGTAGATAGGCATGGCAAAACGGATGACCCCGCGATAAGGCACCCCCTGAACGGCCTCAAGAGGAGTGTCTGCTCCCATCAGCTGTTCGTCTCTGCTGACATACCAGCCGTAGAGGCGTGATGCCCATATCTCCCCCTCTTTAAGGCGTGACGCCTGAAGAAAATAATCTTCAGACCGGTATGTCGTTTGAACCGGATCAGCGACATGACGATACTGGCGTGACGGCCTGCCATCAATAATACGCAATTGCTCTGTTCCATCGGCACCGACAAATGCCAGCTCACTGTAAAGCAGCATTTTTTCGCGCACTTCAAACGGAGCATCGTTGGTCCCCCGCCGAAACCAGAGATCGCGTTGATGATTCCAGGAAAATCGAGATAGTTCTGCTCTGTCAATGGAAGCAGAGAGAGGTCGCGCAGGTCGCCTTCAACCTCATTGAGAAATGAAGTGACCTGGGAAGCAACCATCTGTGCTCGTTTTTCCAGGGCCTTTGAGGCCTGCTGATCCAGAGCCTCAGTGGTTTTTTGTCGCAGGATGTCTTCGACCAGGCTCAGGCTATGCTGTGAGTTAAACAGCAAAAACCCCAGGGGAATCAACGACAGAAGCAGAAAAGCACCAAGAACTTTTCGATGAAGACTAAGACGGAACATGTATGCCAGTATAGAGGATAAACGCTTTCAGACCTAGTAAATCCAACCTTATTTCAGCCTGTTAGAATATTTTTCTCACTTATTGCGTGAAACAACATAGTCGGCCAGGGTGAATAAGGCTTGCCTGGCTTCACAATCGGGAAAGATATTCAGTAAATTCTTGGCTTTTTCAATCCGCTCCCGGGCTTTGAGGCGTGTGTAGTCGATTCCACCTTTACTGTCGATCAACCGGCAGATGTAATCGAGATCGGGCGCAGTTAATTCCTCAGCTTCAACAATGCGGGACACTTCCGATTTCTGCTTTTTCGACGACTGACCGTAAGCATGGATAAGAGGCAGTGTCATTTTGCCCTCAAACAGATCGTGCCCCTTCTCCTTGCCGAAATCTTTCTGATCAGCAACATAGTCCAGAGCATCGTCCATCAATTGAAAGGCGGTACCGATTTCCAGGCCGAACTCGCGAAGGGCCAGTTCCTGCTCGCTGGTCGCGCCGGCAAGGACCCCGCCAACCTGGCAGGCTGCAGCGATCAGAATGGCGGTTTTGTCGCGCACAACCTGAAGGTAGCGTGTTTCATCAACCTCGAGGTCACAGGTATTGATCAGTTGGAGAATTTCTCCTTCGGCCAGCTGGGTTGTGGTATCCGACAGGATTTTCAGGATTTTCAGGCTCTCCGAACCGACCATGACCGAAAAGGATTTGGCAAAGAAAAAGTCGCCCACCAGGACCGATGCCTGGTTACCCCAGACCGAATTTGCAGAGCGATTACCACGTCGCAGACTGGCACTGTCCACAACATCATCGTGCAGCAGAGTTGCGGTGTGGATAAACTCAACCACACCAGCCAGTTCAACGTGCTTATCCCCCCGATAGTTGCACAAGCGGGAACAGAGAATCAATAACATGGGGCGAAAGCGTTTTCCGCCACTGGACAAAACATACTGACCAACCTGGCTGATCAGCTGAACATCTGATGTAAGGTTTTTTTCAAACTGTCTTTCGACAGCCTCCATATCATCTTTTAACAGAGCAATTACTGATTCCATAGTTCTCAATGTACCCTTCATTTCATACGGAGATGCGACCGCAAAAATCTCCTCACTTCAATTAAAATAACAAAGACGGCGCCATTCTAAAAACCGCTATGGTGGTTGTCAAAACATTTTTCCATCTCTTTAGTCACCCTGGGAATCGACAGCGACAAAACGTTCTTCCTGTTCCAGCCAGCGATAGCGACCGGCTTCCCAGATTTCTTCAATCTGATCCCAACCAAGATCTAACGCCCCGGTGAGTTCAGTTAAATTGGACACTTCGAGAATCTCCAGGTCATCAATAACCTGATTAGCGTTCGCGTCAGCCCAGTGGTAGGGAGCTATTTTCATTGTCCTCGAATTTTTCAGTGCGACGGTCGAATGCTGCCCTTCAGGGTTGGCAATCACTTCACCATCGATGTGCGCATGTTTCGCCACCGCATCAGGCGCAACTTTCAGTATATAAAACACACTCATCTCCCGATCCGGATTCCGAAAAATCCAGCGGGCACCATTGGCATGATCCGACACACTTGAAGCAACAGGAACAGATTCAATTAATCGCCAGCCGCGGGAAACGTTTCCTTAAGGATCATCCCCTTCAACTCTTTATTGCTGCTGACCTTAATCTGAATGAGAATATGACTGCCCGGTGCGGCATAGGTCGGAACGATACGTGTCGCACTGAAGGCCGGACGACCGACCTGTACCTGTCGCCAAAAGAACAGTCCAACCACGAAAAACAAGACACAAAGAGAAACGATAACAGCAGGTCGCTTGATTTTGCCTGCAGCAATCGCGCTATCGGAACCAAACTCACCCCCCTCAGCCTCGGTCTTTTCATCTTTCAGGATGGCATCGAGCTCGACTTCCAGTGCTTCAGCAAGATGCAGAGCGTTATCGCGACGAATCGTCGGATAGCGATTGTTTTCCCAACGTGAAACCGTATCGGTTGTGACTCCAACGACTTTGGCAACATAGAGCTGGGTCAAACGCTTCTCTTCCCTGATCCGGCGAACGCTCAGACCGTCTATTGCAACAGACTGTGATGGCAATGAATCCATAGGAGACCCTGAATGTTATGGTTGAGGAAGTCTAACAGACTGCTTGTGATGGTGTAAATAACCGAATGAACTTAATCCTGCCCGTTTATAAGTTGATCTGATTCTGTTTTATAAATAACTGATATTACAAAAATAAACACGACATCTGCCGACATTCAACGAGATGTCGACTGAATAAAAAAACAACTGTGGGATATTCATGCCATCATTCATCAACCCGCCACATTCCCTTAACAAGGAGGAACAAATGAAACAGATTATCGTCACTCTAATAATTTTGTCTGTCTGTACCGCTGCAACCGTCGTGATTGCACAATCTCAAGGACCTGAGGAGATTAAATATCCGGTAAAAATGGGAACTGTATCCTTCAATCACGCTGGCCATCAGCAAACCATTGACTGTGCGAGCTGCCACCACACAGGTGACTATATATCCTGTAAAAACTGTCACGGAGTCAAAACCGGGATTCCCACAGCGAAAAACGCATTTCACGATCAATGTAAAAGCTGTCATAAAGAACAAAAAAAGCGGACCGACAAAATGTAAGGAATGTCACGTCAAATAAGCGATCCATCCGCAAGGAGGTCTTCTCGGTCTATTAAAATTTAGTTTTTATTAATTTTTTAGTTGAATCTAATTATTATTGAGTTATAATAACTATCAAAGGTAAGAAAAATCTCTCAAGCAAGTTTTTTGCCCCGTGTTCTCCCTCCTGACGCGGGCTATTTTATCCACGCTCTTGTGCTCTACCGCTCTTCTCACAGATAATGGCTTGAACCAATGAAATCTGTGAGGATCTATGAATCATAAATCTGACCAACGGCGCAACCACCTGGCCGATGAAAAAAGCCCCTACCTTCTTCAACATGCCCGCAATCCGGTCAACTGGTACCCATGGAACACAACAGCACTGAAGATAGCTCAAGATGAAAATAAACCGATTTTTGTTTCCATCGGTTATTCAACCTGTCATTGGTGTCATGTCATGGCCCATGAATCTTTTGAAGACCAGGATGTCGCAGACAGGTTGAATAATGATTTTGTTTCGATCAAGGTTGACCGAGAAGAGCGCCCGGACATCGACACCGCATTCATGCAGGCCTGTCAACTTTTAAACAGGCATGGGGGATGGCCACTGAACCTCTTTTTAACGCCAGAAGGAAAACCCTTTTACGCCCTGACCTACGCACCGAAACACGGAAAAGGAAATCAGCCCGGCTTCATGGCTATCGTGGAAAAATAGCCGAGCTCTGGAACAGCCGGCCTGACAGCCTGATTGAAGGTGGCGAACAACTCTCCCGGGCCATTGAGCAGATGGAAAACCAACTGTCAAGCGAACGGTTGGATGAAAAGCTATTAAAGTCCGCGGCCGATAACTTCATTCAATCATTTGATAATATCCATGGCGGCTTCGGTCCTGCACCAAAGTTTCCCCAGCCGCACAACACGACACTGCTGCTGCGTCTGGCGCAACGCTATGACAATGCAGAACTCCACCAGATGGCACTTAAAACACTCGTTCACATTGAATCTGGTGGCATTACAGATCAACTGGGAGGGGGACTTCATCGCTATTCAGTCGATGAAAAATGGCTCGTCCCCCACTTTGAAAAGATGCTCTATGACCAGGCCCTCATTGCCGAATCCTATCTGGATGCCTGGCAGGTCAGTCATGACGAGCGCTTCAGGTTGGCCGCAGAAAAAAATCTGGACTATGTCCTGCGTGAACTCCGCCACCCCGACGGCGGCTTTTTTGTGGAGAAGATGCTGACTCGGAAGGGTCTGAAGGGACATACTACCTCTGGACCGTCGAGCAGTTAAATCAGCATTTAAGTCCATCGGAAGCAGACCTGGTTTCCACCATCTACAATGTCACAGAAAAAGGAAACTTTGAAGGAAGCAATATTCTTCATCGGACCCCCTCCGATCATCAATCAACAGAGAATATCACTGAATCGCTTGCTGAACTGAGAATGGCCAGGAGCAAACTCCTGCAAGCAAGAAACAGCAGACCCCACCCCACCTGGACGACAAAATCCTGACCGGTTGGAACGGCTTGATGATATCGGCTTTCGCCCGGGCGGGGCAATTGTTGCACCGCGACGACTACCTTGACGCGGCCTGTCTGGCGCTCAGTTTCATCCGCACCAACCTCATTCAGGATGGAACGTTGAAGCGACGCTATCGAGACGGCGATACAGCCATTGATGCATTTCATGAAGATTATGCCTACCTGATTCACGGCCTGCTTGATCTCTTCATGGTCGATAACGACCCAGAGCTGTTGACTTTTGCCCTGCATTTGACAGCACAGTGCAAAACCCTGTTCAGCGACGCACAGGGGGGGATACTATGATTCAGCCACATTTTTTACAGAAGGCATGGGCCGCGGACGAAGCAGACAGGATGGAGCAATTCCTGCTGCTGCCTCGGTTACAGCTCATAACCTGATCCGCTTGGCCCGCTTGACCGGACGCAGTGAGCTGGAAGAACAGGCGGGTCGGATTCTGGCTTTGCATCTACCCCAGGCCGATAAATATCCAACCGCCTTTGCCTATCTGCTGATGGCTCTTGACCTGTTTTTGAGCCAATCGTTCAGTCTGGTGATCGTTGCAGAAAACAAGCAAATCTCACCCGAATGGCAACAGTTGATTAATCAATTCAGGCCCACAATGCCCACTTTCATAGTCGCTGATGAACACAATTTGTCCCCCATTGTTCCCTGTACCGATGGCAAACAGAGGGTTGACAATCAGACGACAGCGTGGCTCTGCACCGGAAGCAACTGTCTGCCGCCGGTTTCTGAGCCATCACAGTTGGCGAAGTTGCTAAACGATCAGATCCCTTTAAAAACCTTCATCAGGTGAGGGACAAGCTGTTTTTACGTGACAACACCCCCTTGAGGCGATAAAGGTTTTCACCTTCTTGGGGGTAGCCGATAACATAGGGCAGTTCATTTGGACCGGCAGTCGCCAACAGACTGGTCTCCATAACGATATCCGTGACCAGCAGAGCAGCCAGCCCATAACGCTTCTCTGCGCGTATTTTTTCCAGCTCTGCTATCAACTCGTCCTGGCGCTGATAAAAGCTGTGAAGGTTAACCACTTCAACCTGGCCGAGGCCGAGAATGTGATGATTAACCGTGTATTCCTTGAAATCGGTCAGAATCAGTTTGCGTGCGGAAGCACCACTGGCCATGGGGCTTCCGGCAGCGAACAATTGAGAACCAAACTCCTGATGATCGAGTCCGGACAACTCCTCCAGCCAGGGAATCAACTGACGGTCGATCTCTGTAGCTGTCGGTGATTTCAGAATAATTGTATCGGACAACAAACCGGCCAGCAAAAGTCCGGCCACATGCGCTTCAGGATCAATTCCCGATTGCTGGTAAAGGGTTGCAACCAAAGAACAGGTACTGCCAAGGGGTTGGTTGATGAATCTGATCGGCAGATCGGTATGGAAATTTCCAAGCCGATGATGGTCAATCACCTCGATAATTTCAACCTTCTCCGCGCCCGGAACCGCCTGTCCCAACTCATTGTGATCAACCAGAATCAACTTAATTGGCGACTTTTTAATCAGATGACTCTTGGTGGCAATTCCCGATACCCGGCCATCAGCTGCGGTCACGATCGCACCTGCCTGCTTGCCGTGACTCAATTTGATGCGCAGATCTTCGAGCAGATCATTCGGCTTCACCTCACTGAAATCACTGTCGACAAGGACACCAACCGGCATCGCCATACGCGTCAACCAGACACAGTTAGCGGTATCGTAATCACTGACCAGAATCGATACACCCCTTTTGCGGGCTTGTGCAATCAGCGCATCATCGACTGGGGAGCCCCCGAAATAATCAACAATCGGATCCCCGATTCAACCGCCATCCTCTGAATTCCGGGACGATCGCCGGTAATCAGAATTGTCTTTTCAGGTATCGACTCCGCCATCCAACGTTTGAAACTCGCCTCACGCCTGGCACCGACATAAAGCTCAAACTGTTCGACCTGGTCTTCATTAACCAGCGAAATACCCTCAGCACCAAGACAGCTGCGAATGGAATTTAACGAAGCCGTCACCCGGCGGATCTTTTCCGGTTCATTGGGTACAAGAAAAAATTCCGTTGCCTGCTTCAACATCAACAACCCTTTGGCGCGTCCATCATCGTTGACGACGGGCAGCATGCGGATATGATGTTGATGATAGAGCTCAATCGCTCTGGACATCGGTTCCGACTCATGAATTGAGATAACCTGCTCCGTTACGACATCCTTGACGCGAGGGTGAACATCGGTCAGGAGTTCAGGTATTTCGACATTCAGATGGTCGAGAATAAATTGAGTCTGTTGATTGATGTTCCCTGCTCTGGCCGGTCTGACGCCTTTAAGTCCCTGTTGCTTTCTCAATGAAGCATAGGCGATAGCACTACAAATCGAATCTGTGTCCGGGTTGCGATGGCCGACAACAAAAACCTTGCCCTCTTCCTGCATGTTAATTTCCTTCTGTCTGTTGGTTGGAGGATCTCAGCGTCCCTCTGACATCCCCCATCCCGATAACATCTTTAATAATCCCCTTGTAGGGTCGCATTCCGGTATCAAAGCTAGCCAGGATGTCACGCCCCTTCGTCCCGAAGACAGACGGGTCAACGAGGATACGTGCTGTCACATCCGCATCCTTGAAGAAATTTTTATCTTTTTCTCTGGCGCTGACCAGAGGCTCAACGACAATATCCTGCGGTCCCTTGCGATGAAAAGTCGGGATGAGCAGGCGGTCGCGTCCCACCTGGCCATAATACCCCAAACGCAAATTATAAAGGGCACTCAAGATATCAAAAAGAGTCGAACCCTTCTCCAGATTGAACCACTCATCCTGATACAGCTTTCCGTTCTTCATCTTCTGGCTACGAACACGACCACTGCTGTAGTCAAAGGTATAACGCTTGATCTTCTCGCTTCGGCCTTTGCTCTTATCACGGATCGTGTGGGAGCTGTGCCACAACGGCACCAGGGCCGCGGTGGCATCCACACGCATCAGAGTCTGAAACTTTTCAACTCGATTGCGTGTAAAAAAGCGGCGACACCAAGGGTTTTGCCTCCATCGTCACCAGGTAGGTGCCCTCCATTTTTCCCCGACGCAAGTTGATTGTGCCTTCTGCCAAACGCTCAAACCAGAGAAAAGAGATATCGTATTCAAGTGTTTCACCAACCAATGACTCGATCGGATGAATAACTCGGCTCTTATCGACAAATGAAAATGATATCGCCGGAAAACCAACAAAGAATAAAAATGACCAATGATAATAATATTTTCAACATGAAGATTGCCCCATGACATTTATCGGTTCTTTTCTATTGAATAGTTGGTCACTATGGAATCTATTTCTTGACGTATACACCTCCAATCATTAATATCCATATATTCAAAATATCCTTGGAGATGCTGACATGACCGAATTAACAGAAAAAATACCTTTTGACAAAACGCAGGATTACGATCGTGAATCCGAGATCCTGAAAGTCCTCGGACACCCAATCCGCCTGAAAATTGTTGCCGGGCTGATGTCGCAATCATGCAACGTCAAAAAAATCTGGGAATGCCTGTCTCTTCCTCAGGCAACGGTATCGCAACATTTGGCGCTACTGAAAAACAAAGATATCATCACTGGTCGCCGTGAGGGTGTTGAAGTGTACTATCAAGTCACTTCTCCAGAAGCGATCCGTATTGTTGCTGCAATTTTTGGGGATTCGGCTGCCGGTAAATAAAAACGCACCATACACACCAAACAAAAAACGGTCGTTCAAATGAACGACCGTTTTTTATATCCTGGATCAATTCAACACCGAACTACTTACCGGAGCGGATTGCGGCGACGGTTTTCCCTCTTATGCCCCAGTTTTCAGCCGGAATCTCTTCAATAATAATATGTGTTGCTTCAGGATTTTGCCCAGAACATCCTTCATGACGTCTGTCATACGAGCCATCAGTTCTTCTTTTTTTTCGGCACTGATTCCCTCGACGGTACGAACAGTGATAACAGGCATTTCAAACCTCCTCTTCAGTCTCTTCACAATGAACACCTAGTATAGCCTGAGCAACAAAAGAATCAATAGGCTAAATATTTACTCCCATTGTTTTATCAGCTACACTCTCAGCTGTTTTTCATCAGATTTACTTTTTTGAAAGGGGGATACAACGATGTCAATAGAAACAGAAGATTTTGAACTTACGGAAGAAACAACCATAATCCGCGGGTTCTGGCTTGACCTGGGAAGTAAGGTGGTTAAAGACTCTGGCTGGATCAGGATTGAATGGCTGATCGCCAATCGGCTCGAACCCGTCTGCCGGAAGGAAAACAACGGAGAGACTCTTTACCGTAGCCCTGCCGATGGCCGCCTGTGGCATTACTACCTTGTCGCTCCCGGCCTGAAAAACGGCGGTCCGCCGGCGCTGGAACTGATTGATCAGAAACTGGCCGAAGAACTGTTCGGTCAATTCCCCAACTGATAAATCAACGCTCGGCAGCCTCTGTCTGCATCGCGCTCGGGATAGCACTCTGCCGCCGTCAGGGTCTGCTTCAGTATCATTTCGGGACAAGCCTCAGTCAACAAGCGGTCCAAATAAGCTGAGGAAAGATGTGGACTGCTGGCGCACAGCATCAACTGTCCGCGCGGGGTCAATAACGGAGGCAGTCGATTAGCCAGTCGCGGCCAATCACGAGCAGGTCGGAAACTCCCCCCCTGCTCCCCCGGCGGATCACAGATAATCAGATCGAAAGGAGCCAGTTTCTTTAATTTACTGAAACTCCGAAACAGTTCAAATGAAAGAAAACTGACGCGCCGCAAATCCAACTGGTTAAGCTGGTGATTCAGACGGCCATAGTTTAAACAGTTACGGCTCATATCCAGATTGACGACCTGGGCGGCGTGACCCGCGACCGCAGCCACGGAAAAACTGCATGTGTAAGCAAACAGGTTGAGCACCCGCTTGCCCTCGGCCTGCGCCCGCACATACGCTCGGCCATCCCATATCCGGGAAAAACCGATATTCTGCGCTCCGCTGAAGTTCAAGCGATACACCAGTCCGTTTTCCCGGGCATTCACCTCCTCGGGAAGCGTCCCATAGAGCACGTAACTCGGACTGTTTTTCTGGTAGCGTTTCTGCACAACAACGGCTGCAACATCAGCGATCTCACTGGTTAATACGTCAACCAGCGCTTTCAGCCAGTCATGGCTGTGCTCACGGTACAATGTCACCAGGACAACAGGCTCAAACCAATCGATTAAAAGATCTTCAAAACCAGGAAAGCAATGGCCTCTGCCATGAAAAAGCCGGCAGGACTGTGACTGCAAAGTTGTTTTGTTTCGAACCTCATTAACAATAATACTTATCAATGTTACACTTCTTTTCGCCTGTCAAGGTCAATAACTGCTGGAAAAGATAAGACAACAGGCCCATAATAGATCAAATTATCTTTTTGGGAGCGGAGCCGATGAAAAAAATAAACCTGATCATTTTTACCCTGCTGATTTTAATCATCGCTTTGGGAACTGCCATTTACCTGAAGAGCAGACCGGCAACAGAAGAGAATATCGTCAGCATCCCCCCACCTCCTGCGGAACCGATAAAAAAACCGATTGTTCACTACCCTGTTCCTGAAGTCAAACCGGCAACAACAAAACAGAATCAGGTCGAACAACCGCAAGCGGCCAAGACAGAAACCAAGCCTCCCCTTCCAGAAGTGCTACCCAAGGTTGAAGAAAGCGATCAAAGTATTGATCAAGCTCTGGCCAGTTTATTCAGCGGACAGGAACTTTACAAACTTTTTTTCATGGAAAATTTCATTCAACGGATTGTCGCAACAGTTGATAACCTTCCGGAAAAGCAATTGCCAAGAGCACACCTTCCGATTAAACCGCCCGCTGGAACCTTTTTCGTATCTGGGACTGTTGAAGCCCCCCAAACCAGCAGCAGAAACCAAAAGCGCTATGCTCCCTATGTGAGCCTGCTTGAATCGATCAACCAGGACAAAGCCGTTAAAATATACGTACATTTTATCCTCTGTTTCAAAAAGCTTATGAACAGCTGGGCTATAAAAATGCGTACTTCAACGACAGGCTCGTTTACGTCATTGACCATCTTCTTGCAGTCCCGAATCCGGCTGAGCCGATCCTGTTAGCCCAACCGGGAGTCCTTTATACCTATGCCGACCCGCTGTTGGAGCGCCGCTCTGCAGGCCAAAAACTCCTGCTGCGCATTGGCCGGGAACAGCGGTTAAAAGTACTGAAAATTTTGAATGAGTATCGTCAAAAAGTTAACCAGTTTAAAGTTTTGACGCAAAAAAGCCCGACCAGTTGCTGGTCGGGCTTTTAATCATCAGCGAAAAATCTAAATTGACCGCCTCTCAAGACCTTGGTACGTGGGACTGTCCATCCGTCTGACAGGATCAATTCCGGGATAAACCCACCCATCAGCACGCTGAAACTTAACGATGTCGTCTTTTTCAATCAGAGCCTGAAGAACGTTTGGTGTCACCATCTCCATCATACCGTCCTGATAAACAACCGCAACTTCTCTCATAACAACCTCCACAGCTTTTAACCGATTGTACCACTGTTATCGTCACCAGAAAAGGTGATTAAGAGAAAAGTCTGTTATGTCAATGCCTTCATCCAGGCGCAGATAAAACCATTACGACTGATCAGCCGATTACTCTGGTGGACATCGGCGCCGACGTTCCTGTCCCGTATAACGGCCCCGAATAGTACTTCGAACCGGATCTTCGCCGAGGGTAACCCAACCGGCCGAGCGCTCAAATTGTTCAATATCGCTCATCATGATCAATTCATCCAGTTTCTGCGATGGAACCAGATCGATACGACCATCTTTGTAGCGTACTCGAATCAGCATGGCATCTCCGCGCCTTAGTTTATCAAGGCGTCAATAGCATCAAAATCAAAACGTTTTTCAGCAAGATCAGTGATCAGACCTATTTTATGCGTATCCTCTACGGTCAACTTCGACACATCATCGCGGATCGTTTCAAAAACCGATGAAGACGTTCTTCCGGCACGCATATATGGAATGCCACTGCTGTCGATAATCTTTTGCGTAATATAACTGACTTCGCCGACTCCGGGAATGATAATGCCGGCAATTTTATCGTGATATTCCGGAAGTTGATAAAGGTGCGAGATCGTGACCAGCAACTCATCGCGACTCCGATTAACGATCACCAGTGTTGAATCGCGTAACAGCTCAACAACGCGCTGGGCCGACGCGGCTCCCATCTGCACATTATGGACAATCCGCTGCCCCTGTTGCTCCGAAGCATGCAACTTGATCTTTAAAACATTGGCAATCCGCCTCATGGTTGGATTTGCAAGAATCGGTTGATAGTTGAAACCGCCGATGACTTTTAAATTTTCATCAGCTAAAGCAAGTTCGAGGTACTTGAGCGTCTGTTCCCGTTTTTCCGGAATGATTTTATTCACAAGAATGGCTTTTACATCAGCCTGTTCCTTCTGAAAGAGGGCCAGATTCATTTTGGTCGCGTCGACAACATTTCCGAGTCCCCCACCGGTCACCATCAGAACAGTTGAGTTGGTTTCTCTGGCGATACGAGCGTTATTGCAGCCGAATAACGTCCCGACACCGGTATGCCCGGCACCCTCTATAATGAGAAAATCATTTTTTTTATCAAGTTTGTCGATGGCATCAAGCATTTTATCGGCAATGTCTTCACGCCTTATTTCACCGTCAATAATCCGCCTGGTATCTCCTTGCTTCAGAACAAAGGGGGACATCAGGTGAAGATCATCCATGAGGTCGAAATTACGTGCCATGAGCAGAGCATCCTTATCGGCAAACTGCCCCTCAAATTCAACCGGTTTCGGCCCGATCGGTTTAATAAACCCGACCTTGCCGTACTTTTTCTTCGCCATATGCATTAACGAAAGACTGGTTGTTGTCTTTCCACTATTCATACCTGTTGCAGCGATAAAGATTTTACGTGCCATAATGACCTGCTCCTTTAAAGCATCCTCGGCAATCTATAAAATATTTTAACGACAATGTCACGAACTGATTGCAATCAAACCAAATTATTTTATCTGCCTTAATACTATTGAAGTTCTTCGGCAGTTGAAAGTAAAATCAATGCCATCGCACTTCAAGCATGAGAGCAGAAAACAGCACCGTATCCGGCAGTGGAATCGTGTGGCCCGTCTCCATGACTCACACCATCTGAAGAGTAACGTTTGACGAAAAAACTTGCCTTGGGAAAAGAACAAAAGCCTCTCAACGGCAGGCGCAGGAGGCTTTCAGCTACAAATAAGCAAGATCAGGAGCCTGTCAGACTTAGATGAAGCAACTGTGGCCGGATCATATGTCCGACCCGTTTCGACATATAGCTTCAATTATCGGCCCTGAAGCCGCAAACAAAGCTCAACAGGAGCCTAACCGGCAAGGACTTTGTGATCTTCCCCCGCCACCATGGACTTAACCGCCCGACAAAGGCCGTCAACATTCAGACCGAGCTGTTCACGCAATTCTTCCTGGGACCCCTGGCCGACAAATTCATCCGGTATTCCCATGCGAACAACTGGCACATTCAAACGCCGATCACTCAGCAATTCGAGAATGGCAGCACCAAAACCACCCTGAAGAGCGTTCTCTTCAACGGTAATAATAAATGGAGCCTGCTCAGAAAGATCCACGATCAGGTCACTGTCCAGAGGTTTGACAAAACGTCCATCCATCACACCTATCGACAACCCTTGTTGTTCCAGCGCAATCGCCGCATTGACAGCTTCATCAACCATCACGCCAATGGCGATAATAAGACCGTCAGCCCCTTTCCTCAACTGTTCCCCCCGACCGATCTCGACGGGTTCAATCGTCTCCGGTAACGGCAATCCGACACCATTTCCACGTGGATAGCGGTACGCAAAGGGCCCGTCATAAACGCTGGCGGTTTTCATGATGCGTCTTAGTTCGACCTCGTTACGTGGCACGGCAAAGATCATATTCGGCACATGACGCAGAAAAGACAGATCGAAAACACCATGATGAGTCGGTCCGTCCGCACCAACCAGGCCGCCACGATCCATGGCAAAGGTGACAGGTAATTTCTGCAGACAGACGTCGTGAACAATCTGATCATAAGCACGCTGCATAAAGGTCGAATAGATAGTGACTACCGGACGCATACCGCAGCAGGAAAGCCCGGAGGCGAATGTAACAGCATGTTGCTCGGCAATACCGACATCGAAAAAACGTTCAGGAAAGTGTTCCGAAAATTGCTTAAGCCCGGTTCCTTCAGTCATGGCCGCAGTGATTGCGACAATACGCGGATCATTCTCTGCAAGAGCGACCAGAGTATCACTGAAAACACTGGTATAAGACGGAGCGATGGAGGGACCGCTTTTCACCGTCCCCGATTCAGCGTCAAACGGTCCAACGCCATGAAATTTAGGAGGATTCTCCTCAGCTGGCTTATAGCCTTTTCCTTTGGTCGTAATAACATGCAGCAACACCGGCCCGTTAATCTGCGAAGCGTTGTGCAGAGTCTCCATCAACTCGTCGAGATTGTGACCATCGAGCGGCCCGAAATAGTCAAATCCGAATCCTTCAAACAACATTCCCGGAGTCATGAAACTCTTGAGCGATTCTTCGGCGCGCTTAGCCAGATTCACCAGATCACGACCGATTCCCGGAACGTAACTGAGCAAATTCTCCGTTTCTTTTTTGAACCGGATAAAGGTATCGGAGGTCATTTTCCGGCTCAGAAATGAAGACAAAGCCCCAACATTTTCTGAAATTGACATCTCATTATCATTGAGGATGACGACCATCTTCTGTTTCAGATGACCGGCGTGATTCAGTCCCTCAAAGGCCATTCCCGCAGTCAACGCACCATCACCGATGACAGCGACAACTTTATTATCTTCATCTTGGATCTGGCTCGCTGCAGCCATACCAAGAGCAGCTGAGATCGAAGTGCTGGAATGGCCGACGCCATAAATATCATGCTCGCTTTCGCTGCGCTTGGGAAACCCGCTGATCCCATCCAGTTGCCTTAAAGTTGAAAACTCAGCCTGTCGTCCGGTTAGCAGTTTGTGCGCATAGGCTTGATGCCCGACATCCCAGATAATCTTGTCATGCGGGGAATCAAATACCCGATGCAGAGCAATTGTCAGTTCAACCACACCAAGAGAGCTGCCCAGATGACCGCCATTGTCGGCCACTGTCGCCACAATCTGATCACGTAGGTCGCGTGCCAGCTGCGGGAGCTCGCTTTTATCCAACTTTTTCAGTTCAGCCGGTGATTGTACCCGTGAAAGTAATGACGCCATAGTCTCCCCAAATTATTGGTTTTCGTTGTCAACTCATAACACAAAAAAACACTGCAAAACCCGCAACCAACACCGGGCTGTTCAAGCGTAAAAAAACTGCAGACTGAATACCGCAAGAAGAGTTCAGTTGATTTTCTTGCCGCACATGGATTCTAACGCCCTGGTCGAATAAAATCAACTCATGCGCCAATAACAATGTCGGATGAACCTCAGCAGGACCGATTCACGATAAAACCAGCAATATCGCGCAGCGGTTGAGCTGCGCCATCAAAACAATCAAGAGCGGATATGGCCTTATCGCGAAGCTCACAGGCTCTTTTCCTGGCACCCTCCAACCCCAGCAGGGCCGGATACGTCGCCTTGCCGCGCTTGATATCACTGCCGACATCCTTACCCAGAGCAGATTGATCGGCAACAATATCCAGGATATCATCTGCGACCTGAAAAGCCAGTCCCGCAGCTTCACCATAGATCCGCAGAGCTGCCCTTTGAGAGGTTGAAGCACCACCGATAATAGCTCCAGTCTCGATTGAGGCGAGAATAAGGGCTCCCGTTTTATGCGTATGAATATATTCAAGCGTTGGCAAATCGACCGTCTTGTCTTCAGATTCCATATCGACAACCTGACCACCAACCATCCCCCTCGAACCGGCATGACGAGCCATCAGATGAATCACCTCACGGCAGACAGCGGCATCGACATCGGCCCAGACATCAGGATTCGACAAAAGGATAAACGCCTCCGTCAGAAGAGCATCCCCGGCAAGAATGGCGGTCGCGTCACCATAAACCTTGTGGTTGGTCGGTTGACCGCGACGAAAATCATCGTCGTCCATTGCCGGCAAGTCATCATGAATCAAGGAGTAACTGTGGATCATTTCTATGGCGCAGGCGGCGGGAAGGGCCTGTGACGTATGCCCCCAACTGCATCACAGGCCGCCAGAACCAGAACAGGTCGGATTCTTTTCCACCGGCAAAAACAGAATAACGCATCGACTCATGCAGGGCAGCAGGGAGCCTGTCTGCAGCCGGTAAATATTCATTCAGTGCGGCATCGACCATGGCTACCCGTTCCTTCAGGTAGTCTACCAACAAATCAGGTTCATGCATCGGTCATATCTTCCTGTTGAAAAGAGCCATCCTCCCGCTGAAGCAGCATGGCCACTTTCAGCTCAACGTCTTGTAGCGATCTGCGGCAGCTTCAGCCTGCTTGACCCCGTCGAAACACCTTGAGAGCCTGGTCGAGCGAGAGTTCACCGGATTCCAGCTGGTCTACGGATTCTTCCAGTTTTTTTAACGCAGTTTCAAAACTTTTTGTTGTCGCCATTATGAATCATACCTCCAGGGTAATAATGTGATTATCAATAGCCTCAAGTCGACCCGTCAAGTCTTTTGAACGCTTACGGCGTTCTTTTTTACATCGGTAACCACAGCGGTCACTTCTCCCCTGAACAGCCTGATACTTAATTCTGTTCCCTGCTCAACCTGTTCAACAGATGAAACAACGGCTCCCGAAGTCCTGTCGCTGACAATCGCATAACCACGCAGCAGAACCTGCAATGGCGACAGAGCCTCTAGTTGACTACTCAGCAATGCCAATTGCTGATGTCGGCGATCCAGATATTGTCTCATAGCACTCTTCAGGCGCCTGTCCCATTGTTCCAGCCCAATCCGCTGGATTTCAAGCTGCTCCTGTGGTGCCTTTAACCGTTTTCCAGTCCTTCCAACCGACTCTGCAGTAACTTCAACTGGGATTTCATCCTGTCAGCCAAACGCAGAACCAGCTGATCGAGATGACGCTCCAGATCCAGACGATTCTGAACGACCAATTCGGCGGCAGCACTCGGGGTCGGAGCGCGCAAGTCGGCAACCAGGTCGGCGATGGAAAAATCGACTTCATGTCCAACGGCAGAGATCACCGGTATTGTTGAAGCGTGAATGGCCCGGGCGACAACTTCTTCGTTAAAAGCCCAGAGATCCTCTTTAGACCCTCCGCCACGCCCGACAATCAGTACATCGGCACTCCCTTCACGATTCAGCTCATCAATTGCGACTGCAATTTCCACGGCAGCCCCCTCCCCCTGAACCGGAACCGGTCGCAGGAGCACTTTCAGGGCCGCCGAGCGACGCTTGAGAACGTTGAGGATATCCTGCAAGGCCGCCCCTGTAGCGGAGGTGACAACACCGACGACCGTGGGAAAAGCGGGAAGATCCTGCTTTAGGTCTTCAGCAAAAAGCCCTTCTTGCTGTAATTTATCTTTGAGCTGCTCGAATGCCAGCTGGAGCTGACCAACCCCTTCAGGCTCAACTCCTTCGACGATTAATTGCAAATCTCCGCGTTGAGGATATATCGAAACTCTGGCTCGACAGATAACAGCGATGCCATCTTCCAGATTGAATCGCAAAGTACGAGCCTGACTGCGAAACATGGCACAGCGTATTTGAGCTTTTCGATCTTTAAGGGTAAAGTAGATATGTCCCGATGGTGGTCGCGACACATTGCTCAACTCCCCCTGCACCAGAACATCGACAAAATTATCCTCAACCAGGTCCTGCAAGCAGGCAACCAATGTTGAGACAGTCACAGCACCTGAACTTTCCAACAAATCCAAACGACCTTTTCTCCCCTCTCAAAATTAGAGATTCACATTATAACCAGCTTCACTCAGGATTGACAGTTAAGCGGTTATCCCCTATAAAATTCAAGACCTGACAACAATCGAGGAACTTTATGGCGCGACCTTATGTAATCACCATCGCCAGCGAAAAAGGCGGAGTCGGAAAAACCACTCTGGCAACCAATCTGGCAATCTATCTGAAAGGCTTGGCTGAAGATACGCCTGTGACCCTGTTAAGTCTGGATAATCACTTCACTGTCGATCAGATGTTCCAACTTGACAAACCCGCGGAACAAGCGCATGTAGGGCGAATATTCAGCGGTACCCCATGGAAGAACTGGTCTCGACAGGACAGTATGGTGTCGATTATATCCCTTCCAATAACGATCTTTCAATGGACTCAAGCAGGTCACCAGAGTCGATCAGTTGGCTCAAGCGATCACACAGTCAAAGCTGACAGGCATTCTGATTATCGACACCTGTCCAATTCTCGACAAATACACACGCAATGCAATCCACGCGGCTGACCGCGTTATCGTTCCGATCAAGGATGCTCCGTCGCTGGAAAACAGCCGCCATCTGGCAGATTTTATTTCGACCCATCAACGCTCAAAATCGGTCATGAAAATTCTACCTTGTCTCATCGATACCCGTATCCACTTCGACGGCCCTTTTCGTAATTCCTATCAGTTGCTCAAGGCCTATGCCATCAATCGCGGCTATCGCTGTTACGAAGGCTTCATCGCCAAAAGCCCTAAAGTTGAAACTCTGGGAACAAATCCGACGGGCAAAATATATCCGGTCATCACTCACGCCCGTAATACCGATGTCCACCTCCAACTGACCCACCTCGCTCGTCAGGTCTACCTCGACTATCTGGAGCAAGGACCAGGCCGGTTAACGGAGTTGGCCAGCGAACGCTTTGAACATGAAGAGCAACTGCATCATCAGTACCGTGAACGCAGAACCAGACTGCAAACAACCTGCCTGTGTTGCGGCAAAGAGCTGGACCCAACAAACATCTGGCCCAACGCATACTTCCTTGAAGATGCAGATGGGCTGTTATCAGGCTTTGCAGAAGATGAATGCTTTTTTCAACTGCTGCTCCAGGATTGCTATCCCGAACTCAGTGGAAGAGAACATCAGAACCTTTTACGCGAGCTACTGAACCAATCATCGCACAACGATCATCTGTTGCTGCATAAACCACAGGGGATTCAGAAAAACGCAGGCCACAATATTCCGCCTTGATCGAGAAGGGAACAAACTGGCTGGACGAAACATCGATATCAAGGAATCAGGACTGTTCCAACGCCGCAGCAAAACCGGCCTGGCCGAGCTGTTCAGAAAAGCCGCACCTGACAACCATAACGATGCCACCACCTTACTTGCCCGACGTATGGGGGAGTCACCGCTGGACATTCTTAACCATCGTCCTTACCTCGAATGGCAAACCGTTTTTAACCGCGCATTGGTCGACCTTCACAACGACCAGCAAGACACCAGCAGCTTTCAATAAACGTGAACCAGCTCTGAAGCGGCAACAAAATCAACAGGTTGCTTTTTCAACCACGGAAGCTCCAGCTGCAATGCTTCCAGAGTCTGACGATAAGGATGGCAGATGGCAATGATTTCACGATCAGTCCCTGCCAAACGGACCATCTTCCGAATCTGCTTGCGGATATAAGCCACCTCTTCTTCATTATCGAGAAAAATATTTCTGGTGGCCGTTCTAAGACCCATCTTGCGTGCCTCGGCAAAAGCAACAGAACTGCCGATGGTCCGACTATCAATAAAAAAGTGATCTTTCTGCTTCAACTCATCGAGTACGACACGCATCGGCTCTGCCTCTTCGGTATAGCGCGAACCCATATGGTTATTACCGCCAACGGCTCCAGGCACAGCATCAAAGTAAGAGCGGACAAGGGCACGCGTCTTTTGTTCTGTCTGTCCCAGCAACAAGGCATTTTCCCCTGGATTTGTGCGCGGATAACTACGTGGCTGCATCGGCATATGAATCATATATTCACGCCCCGCACGTTGCAGAAGAGCAGTCCCTGATCGAGCTTGGCTGGTTCCGGGCATAATTGACGGTGTGACGGTCAGGTCGATGTCGAGCAATTTACGGAATGCCGTCATGGACCCCCCCATATCATCCATAATGATGGCAATTCGACCCCGTTCAGGCTTAACCGTATCGGGGACTCGATAACGTAATTTCAGCTGTAACTCACCCTGCCAGTAGAGATCGATATGACCCTGCTGCCGCTCAACGATCAATTGTGCCGGGCTGTTTGTCTGTTCAATATGGGATATGAGTTCTGCGAGAAAATGCTCGGAGGGGAAATCGCCAAATATTTTCGTGACTGAACCTCACCTTCTGGAGCCAGCCTGCGCCAACCCATTGATTGAGGCCCATTGAGCAGTTGATTCTCAATCAGGCGATAAATATCCTCATAGGTGTATATTTTTGCGTTCGAACCGCCTCGACCGGTTCCTCATAAACAAGCACCGGATCTTTAACAAATGTCTCTCGCAGTCCCACAAGCAGAACCAGACACAGCGCAACAAAGCCAAGCAGAAAACCGCTGGCCAGCATGATCCGCATGGCTTGGGAAAGTTGCCTTTTTTTCTTCGGTTTCGTTTGTTTTTTTGCGCTTTACCGTTTTTTTACGTGTCACCATAGATCAATATTATCTCTCACAGCCAGAATGGCCTGTCGCGCCTATTTATCACCAACGCTCTGACGAAGGATTTTAAAACCCTTCAACATCGCCAGAGCCTGCTTTAACTGAAAATCCTCAACCTTGGTTAACCTGTTTTGCGCCTCACGATTGTCTTGCTGACGGACGATGGGAGCCGCTTTGATATGATTCTCGAGATCTTCCTCACGCACCTGCCCGTCACTCTCGGAGTGAGGAGACGACAACGGCAGAACAACCACGTCAGGCGTAATCCCTTTTGCCTGAATAGATCGTCCCAGCGGAGTGAAATATCGAGCAGTCGTCAATCTCAAACCAGAATCGTCACCCAGAGGAACAATTGTCTGAACCGATCCCTTGCCGAAACTCTGCTCACCAAGGACAACCGCTCTGGCATGATCCTGAAGTGCTCCAGCGACGATTTCCGAAGCACTGGCACTGCCGCCGTTAATCAGCACAACCATCGGATAGGCAGGTTCAGTCCCCTCTTCCGATGCCGTAAATTGAAGTTGAGCATCGGGGTCGCGGCCTTCAGTGTAAACGATCAATCCTTCCTTCAAAAACAGATCAGCGGTTGTGACAGCCTGGTCGAGCAACCCCCCCGGATTATTTCTGAGATCCAGAACCAGTCCCGACAACATCCCACCGGCTTCGTCTTGAAGACTCGACAGCTGCTCACGCAGGTCGTTACCTGTGCGCTCCTGAAACTGAGAGATCCGCACATAGCCGTAATGGTTGTCAATCAGCCGGCTTTTAACGCTCTGAAGTTTAATCAGATCACGAACAATCGTGAAAGTCAAAAGCTCGGGTTGCCCTTGGCGCTCGACCACCAGTGACACGGCTTCCCCTTCGGACCACGCATCAACCTGACCGCATTCATCACTTCAAGAGTATCTGTCGGAGATCATTGATCCGGATAATTTATCTCCGACTTGATCCCGGCACGAAAAGCAGGGGTATCCTCAATAGGAGCGACCACAATCAAGCCTGTCCGGATTGCAATCTCTATCCCCAAACCGCCAAATTCACCGTGTGTGTCAGCCTGCATGTCAACATACATGTCCGGAGTCAAAAAACTGCTATGAGGATCCAGCGTTTCAAGCATGCCGCGGATCGCCCCATAGACAAGCTCGGTTGTATCGGTCTCTTCGACGTAGCTGCTTTGGATCAAAGCCATGACATCAGTAAAGATCTCAAGGTTTTTGTAGTCTTTCTCCGCAGCCGCAGTTGGCGCAGACAATGCCACTGTCTGAAAGAGAAACATCACACATAAGATGGCTACTATCGCTTTGTTCATGATCATTATGATTAGAGACTCCAGTATTAACGTTTACTCAACCAGGACAATGGATTGACAGGAGAGCCGTTTGAGCGAATTTCAAAATACACACTATCCCGTCCTGCCAGACCACTATAACCGAGCAGAGTTCCAGCTGCGACATTTTCACCGACCCTCTTCTGCATCCTGTCGGTCTGGGCATAAAGAGTATGGTACCCACCGGGGTGACTGAGAATATAGAGATTACCATAACCTTTAAAATAATCAGCAAAAACGATTGTCCCCGCCGCAACAGCCTTGATCGGCGTACCTGGTTTGGCGGCAATTTCAATGCCATTACTTTCGTAATAGGTTCCCAGCTTGCGATCTTTCTGAGTCCCAAAACCGATAATAACACGACCTGTCAGCGGCCAACGCAACTTGCCCCTCCCAACAGCAAAATGATCGGCAACAGCTGGAGCCGTTTTACCCGTCTCGAAACGGTTTCCTGCTTCAATCGACCGATCAGTTTTTTTAGCTGGGCAGAGTTTTCCTGTAATTCTTTCAGTTCCTGCTTGAGCCTGCCCTTCTCCTTTTTTGCCTGAGCCAACAGGCGTGAATTCAGCTTACGCCCTTCAGCGGCAGCCTCGCGCTGTTGCTTTTCCTTCTCAAGGAGTTGTGATTGCTCCTGTTCAAGAGTTTTTTCCTGTCCAGTTGCTCTTTCTGTACTTTATAGATCTGACGATATTCTGACAGGATCTGTTTATCATGTTCCAGTACTTTTGTCAGATAGCGATACTGTTGAACCATCTCAGTAGGAGAATCAGCGGAAAAAAGAATTTTCAGCGGACCAGTTTCACCTTCCTTGTAGAGTGCGATCAGCCGCGTTTCCAGACGGGCGGTCACATGACGGGTCTTTTTCCGATTATCGTTGATCAGCTGTTTTTGCCGCTCGATATCCAAGCGTAGTTTTTCTGTTCCTTGCGCAAAGCGGCGATTCGTTTTCAATCTGATCCAACGTCTTATTGAGAACGGCCAGCTCACGGCTGATTTTCAGCTCGGACTTTTTCTTCAGCTTTAAATTTTCCTGTGCCTGCTCTATCCGGCCCTTGATTTTATTCAGTTGATCCTGGCTTTCCGAAATTCCACACCACCCACTGGCGGGAACAAGCAGAAACAGCATCACACCGATAAAAAAGTACCTCATCATCATATTTTGACGAAACGACGCAACGAGGACATACTGCCCAGAGTTCCCAGGACCACCCCTGAAAGAACCAGGATCAGCTGCTGGCCTGCAGTCAAAAACAGCAAGTTAAAATCGGTTGGTGTCAACCAGAATGATTCCAGGCTGCGAGCGATAATAAAGGTAAAGGACAACGCCAGAAAAACCAGCGAGATCACCCCACCGAGCAACCCCTGAATCGCTCCTTCAAGGAGGAAAGGGACCTTGATAAAGCGCATGGTTGCGCCGACCAGGGCCATTATTTCCAATTCGTCGCGGCGTGCATACAAAGTCAGCTTAATGGTGTTGGAGACGATAAACAGTGCAGCAAGAAGCAAAAAGCCGCCCAGGATCAGTCCGACGAAACGCAGCATATTGATAAAACTGTTGAAGCGTTCAAGCCAGGTCTGCCCATAACGGAGATCATCGATTTCAAGTGTGTTTTCCAATCTCTCGATAATCCTGTCGATCCCTTCCTGATTTCGAAACTCAGGCTTGATCGACAATTCGAACGAAGCAGGCAGGATTTCTGAATCGATTCCATCCAGCAAACTTGCCTCCTCCCCCAAGCGATCACGAAATCGGTTAAAAGCTTCTTTCTGCGAAATATAGGACACCGAATCCACTTCCTGAAATGCTTTGAGCTGTTGTAACTGTTGTTCCAATTGCTGTTGTCCAGGAGCTTTTTGAAGATAGGCAATGATCTGAATTTCACGGGTCCAGCGCTGGGCCAGCTGTTCGATATTGACAACGACGAGAAAAAGTGGCGACAGTCGCCAGAGCAACAGCCATGGTGAGTATCGATGCGGAACAGAGAAACGGCCACTGACGCATATTGCGCATGGCTCGCAGGACAAAATAACGGATTTTTCCAGCACAGCTGGACCCTCCATTGGTTCCAGTCACTGACACAGAACTAGAAATAACTTTAAAAAACTATCGACAACTAACTGAAATACTGACTTCACAGAGGCTGTTGGTCCCCTATTAATAAACCATCATCAAGCGTCAGAACTCGTCGCGGGAAACGCTGATTCAGACTATGGTCATGAGTGGCAAGAAGAACCGTCGTACCGCGAGCGTTCGCTTTTTTGAACAGATCCATTATCTCCAGGGTAACGTCCCGATCCAGGTTCCCACTGGGCTCATCGGCCAGCAAGATCAACGGATCAACAACCAGCGCTCTGGCAATGGCAATGCGTTGTTGCTCCCCGCCCGACAATTCAAGCGGCTTTCGCTGCAGGCGGTGCTCCAGCCCGACCTCCTTCAGGGTTTGATAAACTTTTTTACTGACTTCGTAGCGTTTCTTACCCTGGGCTTCCAGTGCAAATGCAACATTTTCGTAAACGGTCCGGCTCTGCAGCAGTTTAAAATCCTGAAAGACAACGCCGATCTGACGCCTCAGATAAGGAATTTGAGAACTACGAATGCGGGTAATATTACGCTTATTGATCAAAATCTGACCGCGAGTCGGCTTTTCAGCGGCATAGAGCATCCGGAGGAAGGTTGTTTTCCCCGCTCCGGATGCCCCCGTGACATAAACGAACTCACCCTTGCCGATCTGCAGGGTCAGGTCTTTAACCGCAACCGAATCACTGCTGTAGCGCTTTGTGACATTATACAGTTGAATCATATCGACCAGACCTCAGGGCATGGATGAATTAGCCTTGTGCCTGTACTGCGGTAATGGCAGAGACGTTGACAATATCATCCACAGAACAGCCGCGAGACAGGTCATTAACAGGCTTGGCCAATCCCTGAATAATCGGTCCAACGGCTTCAGCACCGGCCAGACGCTGAACCAGCTTGTAGCCGATATTTCCTGCATCAAGATCAGGAAAGACAAGGGTGTTCGCCTTACCGGCGACAGAAGAACCCGGTGCCTTTTTGTCTCCAACACTCGAAAGCAAGGCGGCGTCGGCCTGCAGCTCGCCGTCGATAGCAAGCTCTGGAGCCATTTCCCTGGCGATCTCGGTCGCCTTGATGACCTTGTCGCAATCTTCATGGCTGGCACTGCCTTTGGTTGAAAAGTTCAGCATGGCCACACGGGCATCAACACCAAGAAAACTCTTGCAGCTGGCCGCCGTACTGACAGCGATTTCAGCCAGGGCCTGAGCATCGGGATTCGGATTGACCGCACAATCGGCAAAACAGAGAACGCCGTTCTCACCGAATTCCGGTGTCTTGGTGACCATCAGAAAGACGGAAGAGACGGTTCTCATGCCGGGTGCAGTGCCGATAACCTGGAAGGCTGCCCGCAGAACATCGCCGGTTGTGTTAAACGCACCGGCAACGGCGCCGCCTGCCTCACCTTTACGAACCATCATGGCGGCAAAGAAGAGATTATCATCAGCGGTCAGCAAAGCAACAGCTTCCTCACGGGTCAAGCCCTTTTTCTTGCGAATCTCAACCAGCTCATCAACATAGGCATCAAGCAGATCGGATGACTTAGGGTCGATCAGGGTTACTCCACCGAGGCTAACGCCCATCTCCTCGGCTTTGGCCTTAAGGGCGTCAACATTACCCAGCAGTACGACATTAGCCAGTTTGTCTTCAACGATACGGGCCGAAGCTTCAACCATGCGGTCATCATAGCCTTCCGGCAGGACAACTGTCTTTAAATCTTCACGTGCTTTGGCCTTGATTTGATCTACAAGATGCATCTTTCTCTCCTCAGAGTTATATGGACTGTTGCAGTTTCAGAGCAAACGATAGTTTCTATCGTATATCAACGAGGTTATACCTAATGGCAAAACGCAGGGTCAATCATTTTTCATTTTTCCTGCGATTGTAGGCTAGTGTTTTTTGCTTATGTCGTTATAATCACCAGGTTATGGACATTCCTAATAACAGCTGGCGTCAGGCGCATAAGCGCCCAAAGCTACTGATTTACTCTCTCATATTATCTTTGATTCTTCACGTTGCAGTGGTACTGATTCTCCCGCTGTTCAACACGGAAGAGCGCTTACCCGAGGAACGCCCAACGATTGTAAGGCTCGTTGAGAAACCGACACCACCCGAAAAACAGCAGACGGAGCAGAAACCGGACCAGTACGAAATCGACCAGCAACCGACAGAACCTCTTCCCGTGAAACCGGTCGAGTCGTTTCGTAAAGCCGAGCGCGATCAGAAAGTTCCCAAAGAACAGGCCCCGGAGGGATCGACGACCGCGATCAATCGACAGTACCTCAACCGGTACCGCTGCCCCGGCCAGTTCAACCTCCCGTCAAAGAAGTGGAACCCGTTACACCGCTCAAACCTGAAGTTCAGACAAAACCGACGCCGCAGCCCACCCCGAAAGTATCGAAACCGAAGCAGAAGACTGCGGTAGAGACCACCGGGCGAGCTCCTGAAAACCGCAATCCGTACCTGTACCAGCGCCGCCGCCCGCTCCCGAGCCATTACCGCAACCGGCCGCTCCCGCACCGCCCCCACACTAACGCCTCAGCAACTGCTGCCGGATCGAAACACACTTGATAATATTGTCACCGCAGAGCCGGGCACGAGAGCCCGCATAAAAAAGCGTGATGACGTAGATATTGGCGATACCGTCTGGCTTAACCTGCAACACGATCTGCTGGTTTCATTTTTCCGGCGTTTCCACGACCAGATCGAAAGGGTCTGGAACTACCCGACTGAAGCTGTTGAGAAGGGCCTTGAGGGAACCCTTCTTCTATGGATAACAGTCAGTAAAGAGGGGGAGTTGATCGATGTCGATCTGCAACGTTCAAGCGGCTCCGACCTGCTTGACTTTGAGGCAATTCAAGCGATCTATCGGGCCGCTCCGTTTGGTCCGTTGAGCAAATACTACCCACATGACAAGCTGACAATCCGCGCTCACTTTCGTTACGACATTGTTGGTAAATACATCTACGGCAAGCCCTAAAGGTACACAATGCCTCAAAACGCCCGAATTTTACAAGCGTTTTGGGGTGCCGTTTTCTGCTGTTACTCTTCCCAACGCAACTTCGGTTTTCGTGCAGCGGTCGCTTCATCCAGGCGTTTGACCTTGGCTCTCACCGGAGCCATCTTCAATTTTCCGGAGAAGTTTCGCTTCTTCGGCAATAGCCAACATGGCATCGCAGAAGCATCTATCATCTGCTTGCTCTCTGTCTCAGTGGGCTCGATCATCAAAGCACCGTAGACAACCAACGGAAAATAAATTGTTGGCGGATGGAAACCATAATCGATCAGACGCTTGGCGACATCCAGGGTATGGCAATCATTAGCTAAACCGGACTCAGAGAAGACGACCTCGTGGAGAGAACGCTGCTTGTAAGGCAATGTATATTCGTCTTCCAAGCGAGCGCGAACGTAGTTGGCATTTAATACAGCCAGCTCTGTCGCCCGCTTTAGCCCTTCCCCTCCCAACGACAGGATATAGCAGTACGCCCTCACCAAGACAGCAAAGTGACCGTAAAAAGACTGGACCCGGCCGATCGAGTCAGGCCGATTGTAATCAAGCTTGTAGCCATCCGCGTCCTTGACAACGACAGGCCTGGGAAGATAGGGAAGCAGTTCCTTGACGACCCCTACAGGCCCTGCCCCCGGACCGCCGCCACCATGAGGCGTTGAAAAAGTTTTATGGAGGTTGAAATGCATGACATCAATGCCGAGATCTCCAGGTCGGCTGACCCCATCAGAGCATTGAAATTAGCGCCATCACTATAAACCAAACCACCCCGTTCATGGATCAGATGACAGATCTCACGAATGTCCGACTCAAACAGCCCCAGGGTATTCGGGTTGGTGACCATCAGTGCCGCGACATCATCGTCCATAACGGCAGCGATGGCATCCTTGCCGATAACGCCATCCGACTCGACGGTGATGACCTCATAACCGCAAAGAGCAGCAGAGGCGGGATTGGTCCCATGGGCGGTATCGGGGATGATGACCTTGGTGCGCTTCTGTCCACGTGCCTCATGCCAGGCCCGGATCATCAGCATACCGACAAATTCTCCCTGAGCTCCTGCAGCAGGTTGCAGAGTAACCGCTTCAAAACCTGAAACTTCTGCCAGATCTCGCTGGAGGTTATACATCAACTCCAGAGCCCCCTGGTTGAGGCTTCCGGCGTTTGCGGGTGGATGTCAGAAAACCGGGCAGCCGAGCGGCAGCCTCATTGACTTTGGGATTGTATTTCATGGTGCAGCTTCCAAGCGGATAAAACCGCTGTCGACACCATAGTTCCAGGTTGAAAGGCGCGTATAATGACGGATCACATCGACTTCAGACAGTTCGGGGAAACCGTTTATCTCATCACGACACAAGGCACCATCCGGCTGAGCGTCAGGAACATCCAACTGGGCCAGGCTATAACCGATACGCCCTGCACATGACTGTTCGAACAGTAACTTTTCATCAAGCACAAGACCACGTCCTTCAGGGTTAATCATGCGCCACCTCCCGCCAGTGCCGACACAAGCCGGTCAATCTGTTCACGACTGTTCTGTTCAGTCACACAAACCAGAAGCCCATGCTCCAGGTCCTGGTAATCTCGCCCGAGGGCAATACCGGCCAGTATTCCCTGTGCTTCAAGACTTTTCTTCAGCTGGGCGACAGAACCGGGGCACAGTACGACAAATTCATTAAAACTCTCCCCGGAAAACGCGACATCATAACCGTCGAGAGCGGCGATCTGCTGGCGAGCATAGCTCGCTTTGGCATAATTGATTTGTGCCAGCTGCCGCAGGCCTTGTTTGCCATGGAGGGCCAGATAAATACCGACCATCAGTGTACACATCCCCTGATTGGAACAGATATTGGACGTCGCTTTTTCCCGCCGGATATGTTGCTCACGCGTTGCCAGAGTCAAAACAAAGCCGCGTTTGCCATCCTGATCAACCGTTTCACCAACCAATCGACCCGGCAAGCCGCGCATATCCTTCTTTTTAACGGCAAAAAAACCGATCCCAGGTCCACCATAGGAAAGCGGAATCCCAAAACTCTGTCCTTCCCCCACAACGACATCCGCACCGAGTTCGCCAGGCGATTTATACAGCGCCAGAGCGAGCGGCTCGGCCACAGCGACAATCAGTTTTGCACCTGCGGCATGAGCTTTATCCGCGCTAGCGGCGATATCTTCGATCTGACCAAGATAGTTGGGATAACCAATAACAACGGCTGCCGTCTGATCGTCCAATAAAGACGATGCCGCCTGCTGATCGGTCACGCCATCGACGACGGGGACATCGACCAGTTCAATATCGAGAAATTGACAGTAGGTCCTGACGGTCTCACGGTATTGAGGATTCAAGCCTCCAGACAACAGCACTCTACGCCGTTTTTTGCCGGCTCTGATTGCCAAAAGAACGGCTTCGGCACAGGCTGACGCACCATCGTACATCGATGCGTTGGCAACATCCATACCTGTCAGCTGGCAGATCAGGGTCTGAAATTCGAAAATAGCCTGAAGCGTCCCTTGGCTGATTTCGGGCTGATAAGGCGTATAGGCGGTATAAAACTCACTGCGGCTGACCAGATGATCGACAACCGAGGGGATGAAATGATTATAAGCTCCACCCCCCAAAAAGAATCCCACTCGGACAGCTTGCTGTTTCGATCCGCCATTGATTTCAACAGGGACAGCGTCTCAGATTCAGATTTTGCTTCCGGCAAAGCCAAAAGCCTTTGCAACCGACAATCGTCCGGAATACCGGAAAACAATTCGTCAATGCTCGACACACCAATCCGCGCGAGCATCTGCTGCACTTCGACATCGGTATGAGGCAGATAGCGCATACTGATCCTTTCATTTAATAGATGAACAGTGACATCTCAAGCAATTGAATCTGATCAGCTTTTTCTATATACTCCATATACTCGGAAGCATCCATCAGGTCACCGAAATCGGCATCATCAGCCAGCTTCAATTTAATCATCCAACCATCTTCATAAGGAGATGTGTTCAAAATTTCAGGCTCGTCAGGCAGAGCGTCATTCACCTCGACAACCTCGCCGCTGACAGGCGCGTAGACATCGGAGACCGCCTTGACTGACTCGACTACGCCGAAAGATTTCCCGGCTTCAAGAGAGTCGCCCTCTTCAGGTAATTCAACAAAAACAACATCTCCCAGTTGTTCCTGAGCAAAATCAGTAATCCCCAGAGTGACGATGTCATCCTCAATCAGAACCCACTCATGCTCTTCGGTGTATTTGAGATCATCAGGAAAATCCATACTGCTCCTCCTCAACGGTTAGGCCCCTTCCCCGGGGCTATTTTAAATGAGATTATGAACCATAAACTTTTGATAGTCGTCCAGCAAATGGGGATTTTGACACCTGTCTTTTTCCAAAGTCAACAAGCAATTGCAAGATTTTCATCCGCTGATAAAAATAGCGGTATTCCAAACAGCCTCTCTATCGGACGACACTCAAACAAAAGGCAAGGCACTTCTCGCAGCCGGAACGCGACGTTTGCGAATTCCGACTTCCAAGGGTTGATCGCCGTCGGCAATCTCGCTGTTAAGTAACGCCAGCGCAATCCCCTGCTTCAACGATGGAGACATGGTGCCACTCGTGACATAGCCAACCTCCTCGCCATGACAGAAAACAGGATAACCTTCCCGAGGGACACCTGAGTCAGTCAGCCTCAAAGCTGTCAATTTTCGGGCCAGGCCAGCTTCTTTGGCTTTGAGCAGGGCATCACGACCGACAAAATCACCTTTCTGCAACTTGGTGATCCAGCCCAAACGCGCTTCGAGCGGCATTATATCTGCACTGATCTCATGGCCGTAAAGCGCGTAACCCTTTTCCAGGCGAAGGGTATCGCGGGCACCAAGGCCGACAGGTTCAAGACCAAGCGGAGAGCCGACCCGCATCAGCTCCTGCCACAGCTGGACTCCATCTACGGCGGCACAATAAAGCTCAAAACCGTCCTCTCCGGTATAACCGGTCCGTGAAATAATCATCGGCAAGGCTGCGACCCGACCTTCGACAAAATGATAATATTTCAGCGACTCAAGATCTGCAGAGGTGAGCTGGGCCAGTATTTCAGCAGCTTTTGGACCCTGCAGAGCAAGCTGCGCATAAGCGTCACTGCAGTTTACTATCTCGCAATCTGAATAGTCACTTGCCCGAAAGAGGTCACGCAACCAGGTAAAATCCTTATCACTATTAGCCGCGTTAACGCAAAGCAAATAGCGATTTTCCGTAAAGCGATAGAGGGTCAGATCATCAACCACGCCACCCGTTGCGTAGCAAAGGGCTGTATACTGCACCTGTCCATCAACCAGGTTTGAAAGATCATTGGTCGTAGCATATTGCAGAAATGCAAAAGCATCGGGCCCACTGACCTCTATTTCACCCATATGAGAAACATCAAACAACCCGGCAGTATTTCTGACCGCAAGATGTTCAGCAATAACTCCAGCATACTGGACCGGCATGTCCCAACCACCAAATTCCACCATCCGAGCGCCGGCCTGGCGGTGAACCTGATTTAAAGGTGTCTTTTCATCTGCTCGCCTCCTCTCAGTGAAGTGAACGACTTTGCGACCAACCAGTGGAGCCGCTCACTTCAAAATAAAACGTTCGATAATAGATCTACGCTCTCGCTTTCTTTCCGTAATCCCAACCTCAATAACCGTCAGTCACGATATCTCATCATGCAGCCAGAATATCCCCAATCAAATCTTCGTTGCCAAATGTCATCAGGTGTACGCCCTGACACCATTCACGGGCCCAGGACACCATTTCTCGAGCGATGCCAAGCCCTTCAGCCAGACAATCGTCGGCTTGATCAAGTCGCTGGATAAGGCTGTCCGGGACCCTGACTCCCGGAACATTGGTGTTAAGATAGTTTGCCATGCGCGGCCCCTTGAGAAGCAGAACACCCATGATAACAGGAATTTTCTCTGCCTTAATCTCGGTCATAAACGATTCGATCTGGTCACGTTGGAAAACAGCCTGAGTCTGAAAGAATGAAGCCCCACAGGCAATTTTCTTCTTGACCTTGCGCATGACAGGGTCACGTGGTTCAGCGGCGGGAGCGGCAGCTGCGCCAACAAAAATCGGGGGCAGACGTCAGACGATTGCCTCCCATGTCTGTTCCCTTTTGCAGGTTTTCAACTCCCTTTAACAACTGCACCGAATCGAGATCAAATACTGAACGGGCGGCTCGGTGATCCCCAAAACCGGGATGATCTCCGGTCAGGAGCAGGAGGTTCTCAACTCCCACAGCAGCGGCACCAAGAATATCGGACTGCAAAGCCATCCGATTCCGATCTCGACAGGTTATCTGCAAAACGGGATCATAGCCCTCAGCAACAAGAATGCCGGCAACAGCCAGAGGCGACATGCGCATACATGCCCCCTGATTGTCTGTGACATTTATGGCGTCGACGCCCTTAAGTCTGCCGGCAGTTTCCACAACGGAATGAACGTCTACGCCCTTGGGAGGTGCTATTTCCGTCGTTACAACAAAACAACCATCTGCAAGTTTATCCTGTAAACGGCTCACGTCCGCCCTCTTCCATCACGATCTTTCTTCAGGTCGTGGCTACCTGGCTTAAACTTGCGACTCCAGTCCTTCGGCTCGACAACCTGACTGAAGATATCTCTCTGCTGCAGGGTCAAACGCTGATAAATTTTGACCCAGGCGCAGTCACGCTCTTCATCAACCTCACAGTGACCATCAACCATACCACCACATGGGCCGTTCAAAGCCCTTTGGCACAGGTCGTCACCGGGCAGATTCCACCGGTTTGATTCAGAAGACACTCGCCACAGAGAGAGCATTTTCCTCATACTGGCCAAAGCGCCTGACATTGCCTAAAAAAAGGGGATCGACACCGGTCAGAACAGGTTTGTCATAACTGTCGGAAATGGATTGAGCTCCCGCTCCACAGGAAAGGACCAGAATGACGTCGGCCTCATCAACCTGACTGCGAAATCGCCGTAATTCACGCGAGGCGCGCATAATATGACAGGCCTCATCCAGAATCATGTTTCCGCTCACATCTTTCCCCTCCTGCTCAAGCCATTCCTGGGTGGCAAAACCTCCTCTTCACCGCCGACTTTGCAGACGGTTGCACACGAGCCGCAACCGACAATGAATACGCTATCATAGGGATCAAGACGCTGGGAGAGAGTCCGTCTGTCTTTGGGTGAACTGATGATCATTTTCTTCTCACCGAGAAATCAGGTTAAGGGAAGGCGACCTGTCATTTTTATTGTAGCAGCTGCTGTTCAGATTTCAGGAGAAAGTCTGAAGAAAGGTGTTGGAGGGAATCTCGCCTAAAAACGTTGAAGACTGGACCAGACTCCCTCCAAATAAGATTTTCAGGATTTTCTCTATCCTTTTGCCGCACGGCGTTTGGCACTCACCAGGGTATTGAAAAGAAGCATGGTAATGGTCATCGGCCCCACACCTCCGGGGACCGGAGTAATCGCTGCAGCATTCTCACAAGCGGCATCAAAATCGACATCGCCGACCAGTTTCTTTTCGCCAACACGGTTAACACCGACATCAATGACCACAGCTCCCTTTTTGATCCAATCCCCCTTAACCATCTCCGGCCTGCCGACAGCTGCGATCACCACATCTGCAGCAGCAACTTTCTGCGCCAGGTCTTCTGTCCGCGAGTGACAGATGGTCACTGTGGCATGCTCGGCCAGACACATGAGGGCGACCGGTTTGCCAACGATATTGGACCGCCCGACCACGACAACCTCCTGCCCCTTCAGCTCAACCCCTGTGCGCTCCAGCATCTTCATAACGCCGTAAGGAGTGCAGGGCTGGAACAAAGGGTTACCGGTCACCAGGCGACCCACATTGTAGGGATGAAACCCGTCCACATCCTTTTGCGGAGAAATTGCTTCAAGAACTTTCGCTTCGTCAATATGATCAGGCAGAGGCAATTGAACCAGTATGCCGTCAATGCGCTCGTCGGCATTCAGCTTGGCGATCAGCTCCAGTAGATTAGCCTCGCTTGTTTCGGCAGGAAGCTTGTGTTCATCGGAAAAAATACCCGCCGCCGCACAGGCTTTTTCTTTCATCGATACATAGACGCGACTGGCGGGGTCCTCTCCAACCAGAACAACGGCCAAACCAGGGGTGACCCCTTGAGCTATCAAACTCTGCGTATCTTTTGCAATTTCTTTGCGCATATCCGCCGCAATTGCTTTTCCATCAATAAGTTCCGCCACTTGGACCTCCCTGATAATTATGATTAATGGTTATTCGGTGCGTGAGTTTCATATCGATAAATCGAAACCAGACTATACGTAAGCATTGACGGTTTGTAAAGAAAGCAGGTCGCGCCCTGCGGGCGCACAAATAAAAATCCCCGTTGATGAGTACCAACGGGGATCTATTCATGAATCGATCTTGATTGACTATGCATTTGCCGCTTTCGGGCAGGAAGCACAGGCCTCACTCTTCGGTGATGCCGAAGCACAACCACCGGAATAGCCTTGATCGTACCAGCCTCCCCCCTTAAGGGCAAAGCCAGCGCGAGAGATCATTTTTTTTGCATGACCACCACACGCAGCGCACTTATCGACCGGCTGGTCGGAAAATTTCTGTCTGACTTCAAATTGAAGCCCACAATCGTCACATTGATATTCATACAACGGCATGATTAAACCTCCTACAGTTATTCTGGATCAAACAGCCGTGGATGATAAGGGGTCTGGAGAACGTCTGTCAAGCAGAATAGATAGCAAACCACCCATTTTCTCTCTCCTGATTTCTTTTACTAAACGGCTGTATTGCCTCAATCGGTTCGCTGCCTCTAGATCTTGATCCGCCGCAGACGCAGATTGACCTCTTCAAGGTTAAAATAGCCTGAATCACCATTTCTTTTCGTTCTTTTCATAGCGATCCTGTTCTCGATTAACAGATCTACCAACTTGTAGAATTATTTCCTGTTATTCAAAAGAGCAAGCACAGCATCCCGCTGCACCCCACACACCAGTACCCGCTTCTTGCGCGATGTTTCACCACCGATAATCGAAACATTCGATTTCGCGACACCGAACAGCTTAGCCAAAAAATCACAGCAGCACTTATTGGCAGCACCGTCAACGGGCGGGGAGGTCAATTTAACTTTGAGCAGATCGCCATGAAGTCCGACAATCTGATTTCTGCTCGAGCGGGGTTGAACCTGCAGGCTCAGCACAACCCCGGCCGAAGTCTGTTTAAAAAAAGACATACTCATCAGGGGAAATCAGGTCTGTCATCAATATCCTCATCGCAGATCAATGGCTCAGCCAACTGAGCGGCGGGTCATCTTCTTCTATCTGTATGGCATCAATATCAAGAAGCTTCAAATGATTTTCAATTGAGCTTCTCAAACCGCTCTCAAAAGTTAACTTCTGACGCTTCAGCTCCTGCAGCTCATTGATCAACTGCATTCTGCGTTCATTGGCGTCGCGAATAATGCGCTCCCCTTCGAGGTGGGCCTCAGCGACAACAATATCAGCCTCTTTACGCGCATTCCGCTTCAGGTCATCGGTCACCTGCTGGGTGGTCATCAATGTCTGCTGCAGTGTTTTTTCACGGTCACGCATCTGCTCGAGCGAAGTGCGCGTACGGGCCAGAGATTCCTTAAGCTCGTTGTTCTGCTTGTAAAGCCGTTCAAGCTCATCGGCAAGCATCTCAAGAAAACTGTCAACCGCCGTGGTATCATAACCGAAGAGGCGCGATTTAAATTGATGCTGCTGGATTTCAATGGGCGTTATACGCATCTGTTCATCCCTGATCAGCAATCAACCGGCGAGTTGATAAAGAAATGACATGATCAACTGCTGGGCCAAAGAAAGCAGGATCAGTAAGACAATGGGAGAAAAATCAAAGGCGCCGGCGTGCAAGAAAGGGAGCACCCGCCGCAGGCGATAGAGAACCGGATCTGTTGCACTGTGCAAAAAACGGACAATAGGATTATAGGGGTCTGGATTAACCAGGAGATCAGCGCTCTGGCGATAACGATAAAGAAATATATGTTAAACGCCATATCGATTATTCTAGCAATTGCAACAATAAACATATTCATACAGATAAACCTTTCAAATTAAAAAACAAACTCGCTGTAATTAACTGTTTTTATAATGAAACTTACAATCCTGTCAAACGAATCTCACATTAACTGCAGCCTTTGACTTGAGGGTTGAAAACCGTTAAATTGCCGTGAACACTATTTTATTGCAATCCGAATGGAGCTTAAGAACGTTATGGTCGAAACAAATAACCTTAAAGTCACCCACGTTGAACCGATCATTTCCCCGTTTAATCTGAAACAGGTTTTTCCACTGTCTCATCAGGGTGCAACTTTCGTTAATGACAGCCGCAACACAATCAAGAACATCCTGCACGGCCAGGATTCACGTCTGATGGCTATTGTCGGTCCCTGCTCCATCCATGATGAGAAGGCAGCCCTTGAATATGCCCAGCGGCTTTCCGGGCTGGCTAAGGAACTGCATGAACAGATCTTTATCATCATGCGGGTCTATTTCGAAAAACCACGCACGACAGTCGGATGGAAAGGCCTGATCAATGATCCGGACCTGGACAGAACCCACAGAATATCCAAGGGATTGGGCATTGCCCGTCAGCTGTTCTGCTCTGTTACCGACCTTGAACTGCCGATTGCCAGTGAGATGCTTGATCCGATTACCCCGCAATACCTGTCAGACACGATCAGTTGGGGAGCCATCGGTGCCCGCACAACGGAATCCCAACCCACCGTGAAATGTCGAGTGGCCTCTCTTTTCCGGTCGGTTTCAAGAACGGAACGGATGGGGGCCTTCAGATTGCCCTGGATGCCATGTCAGCAGCCTGTCGTTCTCATTGTTTTCTTGGTATCAACTACGAGGGACGTTCGTCAATCGTCCAGACGACAGGAAATCCCGATGTCCATATTGTTCTGCGCGGTGGTAATGAATCACCCAACTACTATCCTCAAGACATCGAAAAGACTGCGGCGCTATTAAAACAACGTAATTTACCGCCGGCAATCATGGTCGATTGCAGTCATGCCAATTCGCTCAAAGATCATACCCGTCAAAAAGAGGTTCTGGATAGTGTTATCGAGCAATTGATCCAAAAGCCGGGGTCAATCACCGGGGTCATGATTGAAAGTAATCTGGAAGAGGGGAACCAATCGATCCCCGAGGACTTAAGTCGGCTGAAATATGGTGTTTCCGTCACCGATAAATGTGTCGACTGGAAAACCACGGAAGAGATGTTGAGAAATGCTGCTGATAAATTAGCAGCAAGATAATCAGTCCGACGGAAAAAACGCCAGATCATCATACCAGGCTCTGGCGTTTTCTCCGGTGTTATCAGTATCGGTCATAATAGCGATTGCGCCGACCATTGGCGGTTCTTCTCCAAACAGACGGCGATAATCAGCCACGATATTTCTCTCTTCACTGATCCACTTCCCGCTGTTTTCCTCACCAGACTCGACCGCCACCATCATGGCACGCGAGAAATAACTATTGGGTATCGCTTCACCGAGCGGAAGTTTATTGGCCCAGATATAGTTGATCGTGCGGCTGAGCGGCTTGATCCAATGAGGAAAATCACATAAATCCTGGCCGCATAATCATCCCCCTTCTTGTTTCGCGCATCCCCTGAAGCAAGGACATTTGTCACTTTCCAACGCCAGCGCAGAAGAGGATAGTCCCGCGCGTCGAATTCAATTTTCTTGATTAGCCCTGAGGCGCTGCCTCGGCTGACAGCTTGTAATACGGCATTACCCTGATCGTCATGAACAATTGAGTAATCCGTTTTCCCCGCAAATTCCTGAATGTCCCAACCCGTCAAACCATTATCAAAGGTGTCGATCACCAGGCTTTCAGCAGCGGCACACGAAACGGTCAACATGATTGCACTCGCAATAAACAACATCATGATTATTTTCACTGCCAACCCCCTTTCATTCGACGCGGTTTCGAACAGGCACAATCAATACTTAATGAACCGGAATGTCGGAAAAAGATTTTTTATCGCTGGGGACAAGGTCAATGGGACCAAACTTCTTCTCATAAGCATTAATGTTATTCTGCAACGCAGCGAGTAAACGCTTTGCGTGTCGCGGCGATGTGATCAGACGGGATTGAACTCTGGCTTTGGGTGCCTGAGGCTGAACGTAAATACAATCGATGACAAACTCGCTATCATTATGATTAACAACAGCCATATTAATGTACTGCCCACTGGCGACCTGATCATCCATCTGGATTTCCAGCTGAACTTCCCGCTCTTTTTTCTTATCCATGCGACACCCTCCCAATCTGCTATTAAAGGTCATTGAGCAGCCGATAGATCATCTGCTCCTGGTCCCATACTTTTGCCGCCGCCTGCTTATGTTCCCCCTCCTCAAGCAAAACTCTTGCACGATCAAGGCGCTCATGGGCCGTCAATAAAACGGGAGAAAGCTTGTTTTCAAGTTGAAACTGGGGAATTTCTCCAACCGCTTCAACCCAATCCTGCAGCTCTTCAACAGCTATATCGGCAGAACGCAAAGCATTTGCAGTGGTTTCCGGTAATTCTTCATACAGCTGATCGATCTCAGCTTCAATCTGTTCAAGAATCTGGCGATAACGCGCAGAAATCGACATGATACACCCTTTCTTCTGTTCCTCTATTCGTCCTCGACAACACACTTGATTTCAGACCTGGACACCAGGTCCTGTCAAGCGCGCCATCCTAAGCATAAAGGCGATGAAAATCAATCAGTTTCATGATTGATATTGACATTATCACTTCCCTGCTGCTAGTTTCATTAAATAAATACTCGCTAGGGGCGTCATTGTTACTGAGAGTTCCATCCCCTTCTGACTGCTTTAAAAGATCGGCATTCGGACAGGAAAGGAACAACCCTTCGAACCTGATCCGGTTGGTACCGGCGTAGGGAAGCGGCAATCCATCTTCTTTTTAAGGGAGTCGCCGTCTATTGGCGGCTTTTTTTGTTTATGATGCAAATATATCTCAATGAAGTAGCTCTGCAAATCGAACCGGGCCTGAATCTTTACACTCTGCGCAAGCAACACTTTGCGGAAGCCGATATCCTGATCGTTAACGGTTATCCCGTCAAGCAGGATCAATCGCTATCTGAAGGTGATCGAGTCGTTATGATCCAGCGCAGAAGAATCCCCGCTCCGGAAGAGATGGAAGCCCTGATGATGGCACGTCACACTCCGGGGGTTCATGCGAAAATCAAACATGCAACGGTCGGCATAGCCGGTGTTGGCGGTTTAGGCTCTAATATCGCGATTGCCCTGGCAAGAACAGGTGTTGGACAGTTGATCATTGTTGATTTTGATATTGTCGAACCGTCTAATCTGAATCGACAACAATTCTTTGTCGACCAGATAGGTCTTCCTAAAGTTGAGGCACTGAAAGCAACACTTGAACGGATCAATCCCGCCGTCTCAATCCGCAGTTTCCATCAACGCATCACTCGGGACAATCTGACCGATCTTTTTGCGGATGTTGATATTCTGGTGGAGGCTTTTGATTCTGCCAAAGAAAAAGCCATGCTGACAAATACATTTCTCAGCCAATGTCCGGATAAGCCTCTGATTGCAGCCTCTGGAGTTGCAGGCTACGAACGTTCAAACAGTATTGTTACACAACACGTGACGGACCAGTTGATTCTCTGTGGTGACGGTATCACAGCTGCAGCTCCGGGATGCGGATTAATGGCTCCACGTGTTGGTATCGCTGCGCACCATCAGGCAAATGCAGTCATCAGGCTGCTGCTGGGTGAAACAGCCGATTAAAAGGAGAATTGCAATGCAATTGACAATCAACGGTAAAGACAGGGAAGTGGACAGCAGCCTGACAATACCACAACTACTCGAAGAGCTGGGAATTCCATCAGATCAAGTCGTGGTTGAGCTGAATCGCAACATCCTTAACGCCAACCAGATACCCAACAACCCGCTGCGTGACGGCGACAGTCTTGAACTGATTCAGTTTGTCGGTGGCGGTTAACACCTTGCAACCAGTCCTTACCACATACCAAAATCTCATCATCTGACATTCTATTCACTATTGAAAGCAGGCAAGATACCATGGATCAATTAATTATTGCAGGGCGATCATTCAATTCACGCCTGATGGTCGGCACTGGTAAATTTTCATCAAATGAAGCAATGGTCGCGGCCATGGAACATTCAGGCAGCGAAATCGTCACGGTCGCTTTACGCCGGGTGGATATAGACAACCCCCAAGATTCTCTGCTGTCGCATATCGATCGGGAGCGTTATTTATTGCTGCCCAACACCAGTGGCGCACGCGATGCCGACGAAGCAGTCCGCCTGGCCCGCCTGGCCCGGGCCGCAGGATGCGAGCCCTGGATAAAACTGGAAGTAACACCAGATCCCTACTATCTTCTTCCTGATCCGATAGAGACCCTGAAAGCAGCAAAAACCCTGGTAAAAGATGGTTTTGTGGTTCTGCCCTACATGCCGGCGGATCCCGTTTGGCCAAACACCTCGAAGAAGTCGGCGTCGCTACGGTCATGCCCCTTGGAGCTCCCATCGGTACCAACAAAGGTGTCAGAACCCGCGACCACATCGCAATCATCATCGAACAGGCTCGGGTGCCTGTTATTGTCGATGCCGGACTGGGAGCCCCCTCTCATGCTGCTGAAGCAATGGAAATGGGTGCTGATGCCGTCCTGGTTAACACAGCACTTGCCGATACGGGCAACCCGGCCATCATGGCCTCAGCTTTTCGTAAAGGGGTTGAGGCCGGACGTGAAGCCTTTCTCGCAGGGATGGGACAGCAGAGACAAAAAGCCGAAGCGTCGAGCCCACTGACCGGCTTCCTGAGGAAAGACTGATGAGTTTTCTTAATCAATTATCACAATATCCACAGGCGGAAGTCAAAGAACTGATTCTTACGACGACAGGGGAGCAGATTGACAACGCCCTGAACAGCCCGCGCTTGAGTGTTGAAAGTTTTGCCCACCTTCTCTCACCATCTGTCAATGACCTGCAACTTGAAGCCATGGCAACCCGGGCACACGCGATCACACGACAAAGATTTGGTCGTACGATTTTGCTTTACGCGCCTATCTACCTGTCAAACGAATGCCATAATGGCTGTAAATACTGCGGATTCAGCGCAGACAATCATCTTGTAAGAAAGACATTGCAGCTTAAAGAAATAGAACGTGAGGCAAAAATTCTGCGCCAGCAGGGGTTCAGACATATGCTTCTGCTCACAGGGGAAGCTCCTGAAGTTGCAGGTATTGACTACCTTGAGGAAGCAATTAAAGTCATCAAACACTACTGTGGATCCGTATCCATTGAAGTCTTTCCGATGGACACGGATGGCTACCGACGCATGGTCAACGCCGGTGTCGATGGGCTGACAATCTACCAGGAAACGTACGATAAGCAATTGTATGCCGATCTTCATCCTTACGGAGCTAAAAGCGACTTTGAATATCGCCTGGCAGGCCCGGAAAGAGGTGGTGAAGCGGGGCTAAGAAAAGTCGGTGTAGGAGCTCTTTTAGGGCTTGGAGACAGTCTCAGTGACGCATTCTATACAGGTCTTCATGCACTCTACCTGGCGAGGACATATTGGCGAACTCAGGTGAGCGTATCATTTCCACGTATGCGTCCCGCGGAAGGAGGGTTCCAACCTCTGAGTATTGTCGACGATCGCCAACTGACACAGTTCATCTGTGCAATGCGACTCTTCCTGCCGGATGCGGGACTGGTTTTATCAACCCGGGAAGCTCCCGCTTACGAGACAACCTCCTGCCTCTTGGAATCACTCAGATGAGTGCTGGGTCCTGCACTGCGCCCGGTGGATACGGTGATGAAGACGAAGAGAGTCAGCAGTTTGAGATCAACGATGACCGCTCACCAAAAGAGATTGAAGAACTCCTTAAATCACGCGGGTACGATCCGTCTGGAAAGACTGGGATGGTGCATTTTAAGCAGAGCCGGATAACAGAGACAGCAAGAGCATGAAACAAAAACTTCCGCCCGTCTACCTGATTACAGACCGTCATCAGGTGACTCAAGGCAATGACTATTTTGCGGTTATAGAAAAACTGCTCGCAGCTGGAGTAAAAATGATTCAGTTGCGGGAGAAAGATCTCCCGGCGCTGGACCTCTATCGATATAGCGTCAAATTACGCTCACTGACACATAAGTACGACAGCTTGCTTGTCATCAATGACCGAATCGATATCGCTCGGGCGATTGGAGCCGACGGGGTGCACCTGGGCCGGGCATCGCTGCCGGTCGATGTAGCGCGCCGCCAGCTGGGCGACGGCGCGCTGGTCGGTGTCTCCACCCACAGTCTCGAGGAAGCCCGGGCCGCTGAACAGGATGGTGCCAGCTTTATCACCTATGGTCCGGTATTTTATACCCCTCTAAAGCTCGTTACGGTAACCCGGTTGGAATTCAATCATTGGAAGAAATCTGCCGTACCATCTCTTTGCCGGTCTACGCCCTGGGCGGGATCAGCACTCAGAATATCTCTCAAATAAAAACAACGGGAATACATGGGATAGCTGCCATATCGGCTCTGCTAACGACACCATTTCCAAACCAAACCCTCAACCAGTTGGGCGACAGTCTTAATTACTAATTTTTTACAGGACAATCTGAACAAAAAAAAGGTCCTGAAAACAGGACCTTTTTTTAAATTATGGCGGGGCTGACGGGACTCGAACCCGCGACCTCCGGCGTGACAGGCCGATGTTGTAACCAACTCTACTACAGCCCCCGAACTTTTTTCTGGTGGGCGAAGAGGGGCTCGAACCCCCGACATCCTGCTTGTAAGGCAGGCGCTCTCCCAGCTGAGCTATTCGCCCGATTTTCTATCTGTGAGATGGCGGGGCTGACGGGACTCGAACCCGCGACCTCCGGCGTGACAGGCCGATGTTGTAACCAACTCTACTACAGCCCCACAGATAGAAATAGGAAGTATTAAATTGCCCATTCGGGTTTGAAGATGGACAGCCTCTACTTCCTACTTCGGATTGATCTATTTTCTTCGTACGCTGTTATTAATTGACTGCGTCTTTCAGTGCTTTTCCAGCTTTGAATTTTGGTACCTTGGCAGCAGCGATCTCGATTTTTGCACCAGTCTGAGGATTTTGACCGGTACGAGCAGCCCGTTCGCCAACGCTGAATGTTCCGAAACCTACCATAGCAACTTTCTCTCCTGCTTTCAGAGCATCAGTTACTGCTTCGGTAAAGGCCTTCAGAGCACCTTCTGCATCGGTCTTACTCAGCCCCGCCTTTTCCGCCATCGCATTGACCAGATCAGCTTTAGTCACAGCATACCTCCTAGTAAAGTGTAAGTAATTTCTCGTTGAAAACGCGATAAGATATATCAGGTTTACAAAAAACTGTCAAGAGGTTTTTCCCCATTTTTCGGGCTTTCGTAAGATAATCTTTCAATTCAAAGATAACTTCGAAACATATTTATTACGCTTATACAATCAGGGCCTCTTGAATCACCTGATCCATATGTTCAACAGGAACGATATCGAGAGACTTTACAATTTGTGAGGATAATTCTGCAAGGTTTTTTTCATTATCTGCAGGAATTAATACCTTACTTATGCCTCCACGTCTCGCAGCCAGGAGTTTTTCTTTCAGACCACCAATCGGCAAAACCCGTCCGCGCAAGGTGACTTCACCTGTCATTGCAATATCTTTCCTGACGGGTCTGCCCGTCAAGACAGAGGCCAAAGCTGTTGCAATCGTAATTCCTGCCGAGGGACCATCCTTGGGAACGGCACCTTCCGGCACATGAAGATGAATATCCAGTTTTGAGTAAAAATCCTCCTCGAGGCCCAACTCTTTCCATCGTGAACGGATATAGCTCATTGCAGCCTGTGCGGATTCCTGCATAACGTCGCCCAATTGACCGGTAATCGTCAGCTTGCCCTGCCCTGGAAAGGATGTCACCTCCAGGGTTAACAATTCGCCGCCAGTCTCCGTCCATGCCAGGCCTGTCGCAATACCGATCTGGTCTTCCTTTTCGCGCATTCCATACTGATACTGTGCGACACCCAGATATTTTTTAATCTGGTTTTCACCAACCCTCAAAACAGTATCCTGTCCGTCAACAAGGACTTTGCGCGCCAGTTTCCGCATGACTGAGGCGATATTGCGATCCAGGCTCCTGACTCCTGACTCCCGTGTATAGCGGCGAATGATTTCATATATTGCACCATCCGAAAAGCGAACCTTGTTCTCTTTGAGTCCATGAGCACTGATCTGCTTTTTTAAGAGATAACGCAGTGCAATGTGTAATTTTTCCTCTTCGGAATAACCTTCAATATGTATGACCTCCAGGCGATCATGCAACGGTCGTGGGATCGCATGAAGATTATTGGCCGTAGCAACAAAGAGAACTTGGGACAGATCATAATCAACATCAAGAAAATGATCAACAAAGTACTGTTCTGCTCAGGGTCAAGCACCTCAAGCAGAGCAGAAGAAGGATCGCCACGAAAATCGGTACTCATCTTATCAATTTCATCAAGCATGAACACCGGGTTCTTGACCCCGGCTTTGCGCAGCCCCTGGACAATCTTACCCGGCATAGCTCCAATATAGGTCCGCCTGTGTCCGCGAATTTCAGCTTCATCGCGCACGCCCCCCAGAGACATACGAACAAATTTGCGCTGTAAAGCCTTGGCAATTGATTGTCCCAGCGAGGTTTTACCGACCCCGGGAGGTCCGACAAGACAGAGAATCGGTCCCTTGATCTGCTTGACCAGCGCCTGCACAGCCAGATACTCCAGGACTCTCTCCTTGACCTTTTTCAAGCCATAATGATCGGCTTCAAGTATTTCCTCCGCCTTGGCCAGGTCATGACGATCCTTGGTACCCTTGTTCCAGGGGAGAGACAGCAACCATTCGATGTAATTACGCACAACCGTCGCTTCTGCCGACATCGGGACATCATCTTCAGCTTGCGCAGTTCGGCTCTGGTCTTTTCTGTTGCCTCCTTGGACATGCGCTTCTTTTTTATCTGCTCTTCAAATTCGAGTATTTCCTGCTTGAACTCGTCCTGCTCACCGAGCTCTTTCTGGATAGCTCTCATCTGTTCATTCAGATAGTATTCCTTCTGGCTCCGTTCCATCTGACTTTTGACGCGACTGCGAATCCGGCTCTCTACCTGCAGAATTTCTATTTCCTGCTCCAGCAGGACCAGAAGATGCTCCAGTCGCTGGGCGGGATCAACAATTTCGAGAATCTCCTGCTTATCAGCAATAGGGATCTGCATATGTCCAGCCACAGTATCTGCCAATCGATCAGGGTCATCGATACCGGTGATCGTCGAACCGACTTCAACGGGAACCTTCTTACTCAAACCGATATAGGATTCGAACGTGGTGTTGACAGCACGCATGACAGCTTCAACCTCTGAAGAATCGGCGAGTGCGTCTTCAAATGGAGTAATCTCGGCTTCGAGCAGATCATCACTTTCAATAAAGCTGATCATGCGTCCACGCCGAATCCCCTCAACCAGAACCTTGACTGTTCCATCGGGTAGTTTCAATAACTGAACAACCTTGCCGACAGTCCCTACCGCATAGAGATCATCTTCAGTCGGACGATCGATCTTAGGATCTTTCTGGCTGGTCAAGAAGATCAGCTTGTCTTCTTCTGACGCTTTTTCCAAGGCTCCGATCGACTGCTTGCGTCCAACAAAAAGCGGAGCAACCATAAAGGGAAAAATGACAATATCTCGCAATGGCAACAGTGGAAAGATACGAGTGTCAAGCATAGGTGATTCTGATTTTGTATCCGACATGTAAATTTGACCTGTAAAGAGAACAGGAGCGCATCGTCATAAGACAGAGTACGCTCCTGAATTTTGTTTGATCAGTGCTTTAAACGCTATGCGCTTTCAGCAACATCGTAAAGAATAATCGGTTTTACGCCCTTCGTAATGACCTCTTCGTTAAGTACGACTTCCTTAACCCGGTCCTGGGAAGGGATATCATACATGACCTCAAGCATGGCATTCTCAAGGATTGAACGCAACCCTCGCGCTCCGGTTTTACGATTCAAAGCTTCATGAGCAACGGCGACCAAAGCGCCATCGGTAAATTTGAGATGCACTTTCTCCATCTCAAACAAACGCTGGTATTGCTTAATCAAAGCGTTTTTAGGCTCTCTCAAGATCTGGATCAAGGCTTCCTCATCCAATTCACTTAAGGTCGCAATCACAGGGATACGCCCTACAAACTCAGGAATCAAACCGAACTTGAGCAGATCTGTCGGTTGAATTCTGCTGAGCAGCTCACCGAGTTCTTCATCTTTTATGGAGCGCACTTCCGCTCCAAATCCCATCGATTTAGAACCGATCCTCTTGTTGATGATCTGCTCCAAACCGGAGAAAGCCCCTCCACAGATAAAGAGGATATTGGTCGTATCAACCTTAAGAAATTCCTGCTGGGGATGCTTTCGGCCCCCCTTTGGCGGAACACTAGCAGTCGTACCTTCAATAATTTTTAACAACGCCTGCTGAACACCTTCACCGGAGACATCCCTGGTAATCGAAGGGGACTCAGATTTCCGCGCAATTTTGTCAACCTCATCAATGTAAATAATACCCTTCTGGGCTTTTTCCAGATCGTAATCTGCTGCCTGAAGCAGACTAAGGATAATATTCTCCACATCCTCACCAACATAACCAGCCTCTGTCAGGTTGGTCGCATCGGCAATCGTGAAAGGAACATCAAGGACTTTTGCTAATGTCTGAGCCAGCAGAGTTTTACCGCTGCCGGTCGGTCCCAAGAGGAGAATATTGCTCTTCTGAATTTCGATATCATCGTGTTTTCAGAAATTCCACCCTCTTGTAGTGGTTGTATACAGCAACAGATAGAACCTTTTTAGCAAGCTCCTGCCCGACAACATACTCGTCAAGGATATCTTTGATCTCAGCAGGTTTTGGCAGCTTTTTCGATTCTGAATCGGTGCTTTGATCGAGCTTTGCTTCCTCGTCGATTATATCGTTACAGAGTTCTATACACTCGTCGCAGATATAAACAGTCGGCCCGGCTATCAGTTTTTTAACCTCATCCTGCGATTTACCACAGAAAGAGCAGGTCAACTGACCATTATCATCTTTTGGACTCACGTATCACACCTCCGCACTGTCTTATGTTTAAGCTTTTCTTTCGACAATCGAATCAATAATACCATAAGTCCGTGCCGCAACGCTATCCATGAAAAAGTCTCTGTCTGTATCAGACGCGATCTTATCGAGGCTTTGACCGGAATGCTTTGCCAGCACACCATTCAAAGTTTCACGCATGCGCAGAATTTCCTGTGCGTGAATCTCGATGTCTGTTGCCTGGCCCTGAAACCCCCCAAGAGGCTGGTGGATCATGATTCTCGCGTGCGGCAAAGCAAAGCGCTTGCCGGGTGCTCCCGCAGCCAGAAGAACAGCCCCCATGCTCGCGGCCTGACCAACACAGATCGTTGAAACAGGTGCTTTCAGATACTGCATGGTATCGTAGATGGCCATACCTGCAGTCACCACGCCGCCGGGTGAATTTATGTACAGATGAATGTCACGGTCAGGATCTTCAGATTCCAAAAAAAGCATCTGTGCAATAATCAGGTTAGCCATATGATCTTCAATGCCTCCCCCGAGAAAAATAATCCGATCTTTCAAAAGGCGGGAATAGATATCGTAGGCACGTTCTCCGCGCCCGGTATCTTCCACAACCATAGGAACCAGACTCATTTAGGACTCCTCGCTGTCAGTTGCTTCCTCAGCGTTTTCTTCGGTTTGTTTTGGCTCGACTTCCGTTACAATGGCCTGATCCAGCAGAAATTTCGACACTTTTTCCTGGACGATCTGCCCTTTCAGACCCGCTTTCGCCTGTTCATTATCGAAGTACTTCTGAACTTGCTCAATCGGAGTGCTGCTCTGCTCTGCAACTTCTTGATCTTTTCGTCGACGTCGGCATCTTCAGCGACAATACTTTCCTGCTTGGCGATCGCGTCAAGGATCAATTCACCTTTGACTTGCTGTGCGGCCATATCGTGGTAGGCCTTATTGAAAGACTCATCATTCATACCGAGCATTTCAAGAGTCATTCCCTGTGATTTCAACCGCTGTGCAAAGTTGTCTTTGAGATAGTGAAGCTGGTTCACAACCATTCCTTCAGGCACATCAAAGGAGTTTTCTCAATCAGGGCCGTCATCATGTTTTCCTGAAGCTGACCGTCAATACGCTGCTGCTCCTGATCAATCATACCTTCCTTGATACGCTCTTTAAGCTCAGCAAGGTTTTCAGCGTCCAGCTCCTTGGCCAGACTATCATCAATCTTTGGAACAATCTTTTCTTTGATCTCTTTTAGAAGAACTTTGAATACGGCAGGCTTTCCTGCCAGATCCTTGGCCCCATAGCCTTCAGGAAAAGTGACCTCAATGTCTCTTTCCTGCTCACGCTTCATACCAACCAACTGATCTTCAAAACCGGGGATAAAACTGTTCGAACCCAGTTCAAGCTGATAATCGGTCGCAGCACCATTTTCAAAGGCAGTCCCATCGACAAAACCTTCAAAGTCGATAATAACGGTATCTCCCTCACGAGCTTTCTTGCGACCGCTGACTTCAAGCTGGACGCGCGACTCCGCCATCTGCTGAAGTTGAGCATCAACAGAAGCCTCATCAAAGATAAATTTTTCTTTTTCAAGCTCCAGGCCGGCATAATCTTTGGCAACAACATCCGGACGGACTTCCACTTCCGCTTCATAGCTGAAAGGTTGCCCTTCAGCGACAGCACCAGACTGAACAACTTCAGGCTGAGCGACAGCCTCGATCTTATTGTCAATCAGCGCCTTGTAAAGACTGTTGTTAATCAGCGGACCGGCAGCATCATACTCCGCTCGCGGACCGTACTGCTGTTGAAGAATGGCTTTAGGCACCTTCCCTTTACGAAAACCCTTCACATCGGCAGTCTTGGCGATTTTTTTTATAAGCGTTATTGAGCTCAGTTGAGACAACATCAGCAGCCACCTCGATATAGAGCTTTTTCTTAATGGGACTCAGTTCTTCAACCCTTACATTCATCATTATAATCCTTCCTGATACCGATTTATTGTCTGTTCACTGAAAATTGTGATTTTTGGTGTCATTTGATTTGATTGGTGCGAGAGGGGGGACTCGAACCCCCACATCATAGGATACTGGTTCCTAAGACCAGCGCGTCTACCAATTCCGCCACTCTCGCGTATAAAAGCAACAATGCCCACATTCCATACCCACCCGTTAACGGGCTATCTGAATACGGAAGGTGAGCACAGTACGTTTAAATGGGGTGAGTGAAGGGATTTGAACCCTCGACAACTGGAGCCACAATCCAGCGCTCTACCAACTGAGCTACACCCACCAGAAAAACCCGGCTATCTTAAGAAAACAGCCGTATATTGTCAAACTAAAAATGGCACGCCAGGGAGGACTCGAACCCCCGACCCTCGGCTTAGAAGGCCGATGCTCTATCCAGCTGAGCTACTGGCGCACAATGTCCTCAATGCGGCGAAATCCATAGCCGGCGTGAACAGGCTGAGTTTCTATCACGCGGCAAAAAGATTTGCAAACAAAAAACATACTTTTTTGCGCTCCCATCTTTATTATGAAATATCCCTTAAAAAATCTATAAATGAATATTATCACCGACCTTCCGGTGCCGGATCATCCTCAAAAACATCAAATGGCAGCCTGTTTTTATGGCGATCATCCCTCTCTTTGCCACTGGCGTCAAAATGATCGTCATCCGTAAACAGGTCATCTTCCATGACCACTTGGGACCTGTCCATTGTCAGCGTTCTCTCCAACAGATCAAATTCCATCCCGAAACCGGGATCATCTTCGAAAGGATCGGTCGAATCTGGGCCATTATATTTCTTCGAAACAGGCTCGGGATCTGTTTCGAAGGGGTCTATCGCTCCGCAACCGCCCTTCCCCTTTTCTTCCAGCAACAGTGTATGTAAGGAAACAGCACCATTCGAACGCTCTACCAGTCAAAGTATAGAGCAGCTCCCTGACCAGGCACGAGGTTCCGGCAGAGCTTCAGCGTACAGTCTGGCCAATTGTTCGAGCCAGTCCGCAGCAAGTTCCAGCATCTCTCGTTCCAGCGGAGAAGGAGTTTTCCCGGCTCCAACTCTTTTCTGAGCAGAGTTTCAATCGCAGCGATAATCGAAGAAAATGAACCGGTCGAGGCGTTGTCCGCTAAAGCTTTGAAATGCAGACTCTCATTGAAAACTGATCGAGAGCAGACACGTCAGATGCGAGCGACAAGCGCCGAAGGGCAGAAACATATTTGCACAACCAACAGCAAGGGGCATGTCGTATTCGTTCTGTCACTCATTCAATTCATCTCCATAAATAAGCAAGGACTGTCATTACCGTGTAAACATCTCAAGAAACACCCCCAAAAGTCAAAGACTGCGAAGCGAAAAACGGACAGGAACCTCGACATGACTTTCTACAGGGATCCCCTTCGACAGTGCAGGCTTAAATCGCCACCGTCTGAGTGCTTTTTTGCTGATTTATCCAGACTGCGATAACCGGATGAAGCCAGCATCGACACTTTTCCGACGCTGCCATCCTGCAGGACATGGACACTAAACAATACGACACCTTCCCAACCGCGCAACTTTGCGACACGGGGATACTTCGGTTTCGGATTAATATCATAACGTGGTAAAGCCGATTGATTGGCAACGCTCTCTCCATCTGTTTTTTCAAGCTGACTACCTTCAGTCCCCTGCTCCCATTTATCGACCCGGGTAACAACGTCCTCCGCTGCCACAGAAGTATCGGCGACCGATTCAAGTACAGAGGCTAAAACCTGAGTTTCAGTTTTTTCACCTCCAGGGGCATGATAGTCCACCTCCTGCATCGGCACGTCAACTACATCTTCAGGTTTATTCAACGGCGTGTCGAGCTGAGAAGAAACCTTCTTCGGCTTTTGTTCTATTCTCTTTTTCCTGACCGCAGACTGAACAGAATGTTCCCGAGATGGCATTTTATCCACCTTCCGGAGAGCTTGAGTAGTCTGCGTTTTTGTCTTGGGGGCGCTGGCCTGACAACGACCTGCTGTCGTTTGCTCTGCACATTTTCAGAACCGGCGGGGCGAAAAGAATCAGCTGAGCGCACCGTGTATCCTACAACCTGAGCCCTGCTGCCGTCCCCAGACAATGGAAAGAGATCACCACTGACCCCCAAGAGAGTCAGATGCAGTAAAACAGAGAAAAACAGAACAATAGCGATACGCATGACTCAAACCTAAAACGGCTCAAGAACCGGGAGACCCGGGATACCGGACAGCACAATCGTCATATAATCACTTGTTTCTTTGCGTGGTTTGAGTGTACGATTTTCATTTATCATTATTAACCAGTCAAATCCTCATTTATACTGAATATCCATATGCCGATACTGCCACCTTCAAAAATCACCCTTTCATTAGCAGCACTCGTTCTGTTCATGGGCCTATTCATACCGCATATACTTTTTGCGGACAACTATATAACCGAGCGAGCTATGGATCCCGGCAACACAATACTGGTTATGGCTGAGGTCCTCGTAGAAGCGGAGAAAATCACCCCAACAACAGGGACCGTCATCCTTGATAAAGAGACGATCGAAGCCCTTCCAATTCGCAATGGTCACGTTAATGAAATAATCAGCATTGTTCCTGGTGTCCAATATAATGAGGGATCAGCGGACTCCTTCACTCAAGGAGAGATACAACCTCCTCCTGTTTCAATTTCCGGCAGCCGCTTCTACGATAATAACTACACTATTGATGGAACAAATAACAACAGTCCACTCGATCCGGCCAGCGACACACAACAGAAAGACAATAAACTCCCCGGCCACCCACAAATACATATTTTGAATTCTCAGATGATCGATCAAGTCACTGTGTACAACAGTAATATACCCGCAGAATATGGAGGCTTCACCGGGGGACAGGTCAATATTAAAATCATCGAACCGGACGATGAATTCTGGGCTAAACTCACTTATCGGACCACCCGCGATCGTTGGACAAAATTCCACCTTGACCCTAGAAAAAAAGATGAATTCAACAATCTTGAAGCCACCTCGTCGCAGCCAAAATTCATAAAACATTCGACCGGCTTCACCATGAATCTGCCGCTCAGTGAAGACACCGGCGTCCTGGCATCATACCAACTGCTTTATTCCAAAATCCCGACACAGCAGTTTGGCGAATCAAATAACCAGGTTCGGAAACAGGAGAACTTCCTGCTGAAACTTACGCACTACCTGCCTGATAACAGCAAAATCACGCTAACGGCCTTGTCATCACCGACACGGTCGGATTATTTCTACGAAAGTTTCAGGGAAAGCAACTCCAGCATAGACAGCCAAAATAAGTCTCTCATTGTTCAGTACGAAAATGAAACGGACGCGGGTCAGTTTTATTTGAATTTCGGCTATACAGACCATCGTATACTGCGCGACAGCGATCTAAATCGTTACAGATGGAATCCGGAGGGAGCTTCGATTGATTGGGAAACAGGCCAGGAAGGTGGCCGAGGCAATCTCCAAACCAGCCATAAAGAGTTGAACTTTCAAAGCAATTTTCTGTTTCATGATTTCAGCTACAAACAGACCAGCCATCAACTTAAAATCGGCGTCGAAGCATCCCATTCAAGACAAAACTACAAACGCCCCAATACAGGCTACTATTACTATAGCTCGGTATTGGATAATACGGTCGTCTGTACTCCGGGCGATCCAGCCTGTATTGACAATGAGCAGTATCTGACGCGCAGGGTTGTTTATAACGAGGCAGACCAAATGGCGGAAGTCTTTGAAGTCTCAGCATATGCACAAGATGTCATCACTTGGAAGCGCCTTGAAGTTTTTCCAGGTCTGCGCATTTCCTATGATGATATCACAGAAGAAAAAAACATAGCCCCACGGCTCTCAACGGCCCTGGATATTTCTGGAAACAAAAGCACGATCCTTTTTGCAGGACTGAATCGATACTACAGTGGCACGCTGCTCACACATTCCCTCTATAAAGCGATTGAAACCTCTTACCAGAGCAGAACAACTTCTAGCAATGCACCATCCGACTGGAGCGGGGTAACAGGCTCCATATACCAGGACGGTTCGGTCAAAACACCTTACAGTGATGAGAAAACAGTCGGGATCATTCAAAAGTTCCTCGGTGGCGACCTCAAACTCCAATACATCACCAAGACCAGTAAAAACGAGCTGGCCCGAACCAGAATCGACAACCCACCTCCGGTCCCGGACATCTATATACTCAATAACCTGGGTCGTTCGGAACATGAAAGCTATCAAGTCAGCTGGCAAAGAGCGTGGGAGAGATCCCATATCGAAATTAATGCAACATGGCAGGAGACAACATCGTCACATACAGACTATGACTCAACTTTTGACGAGGAAGACCAGCTTCAAACGATCTGGTATGGAGGAGATGAACTGTACGCTCACGATATCCCGCGCCTTGACTTCAATCGGCCTTTTGTCGGCAATCTGATCTTCAGTTGTCAACTCCCCTACGATATTACTTTTACCAATGTCACCAAGTACCGCGGAGCGTATTGGCGACTGTGGAATACGTTAGCAAGAAAACCCAGTATCGTTTCCCCAGATCAACCGAAAGACCCTTTTGTTTATGAAAAACGCAAAAACAAACCGACGTTCATTTTCGACTGGCACCTCAGCTGGAAGATTCCAAGCTCATTCAAACGCAACATAGTTCTCACGCTTGACGTGCTTAATGTCTTCAACAAACGGGCCAAGATCGGCTACCAGACAGGACTCTCCGGTTACAATTATGAAGTCGGTCGTCAGATTTGGGCAGGAATGGAGTTTAACTTCTAACCCGTTTATTCGCTGACCAGAACCACATCAGCAAGAACAACACTATCGACACCGTCATTGATCTGCAGATCATATGATCCGGCCACCATGGTAGAGGGCAGAGTGACGCGAATATGATCAGAGCCGATCAATTCGATGTCATTAATTTCAAGCGGAACCGGGAGCGAAGAAACGCCGGCATCGTGCTGTGTGACGTACACCAGGTCATTATTAATCAGTAGCCCACGAGACAAGCCCTGTATGTCGATATAGCTTTCCAATCTCGGCCGCGCCGGAGAGGAGATATTCACAACAGAGACTCCTCCTCGCTGGCTGCTGACATAAACTTTTCCCCCAACGATTTTAACCTTTTTCGAAAACCCCGGAATGTCGATCAAACTGAGAATTTTGGGTTTCTGTGGTTGTTTCACATCAACAACCATCAACCCGGATCGCCCATTGGCAACGCAGGCGATGCCGTCGGACTCATCGACTGCGACTGTATTTGCAAACTGATTCATGGGGAAGGTGTTGTTGTTTTACTCAACATCACCAACCCTGCAGCGGGAGTATTGCGATAAATTTTCAGGCCATTGTCCTTGCTTGCCACATAAACCAAGCGACCATTTGCCATTATATCCAAGGCATGGATCTCTGGATAAAAGCTCTTGTTTTGGGGCCGATTTAAATCGCTGGAATCGATAAGGTTGACACCGTAAGCACCACGGGAGACAACAATATCCCGACCGGACAATGCCATTCTCCAGGCCGGGACATCAGACCAGAGAGCAACGGATTGAGGCGATCCGGGCTTGCTGACATCAAAAACTTCTATTCCCGCCCTCCCTAGGGCTACAAAAAGCAGATTACGCTCTGGGTCAAAACAGAACGATTCTCCTCTATTTGGGCTGATTTGCCTGAATCCATCTTCACTCCCCAGGCTTTTTAATAAAATCCCTCCTCGGGTATCGGCAACATACAACCATCCGTTAATAATGAAAATATCGTGACTGCTACCTGGAGTACTGTAAGTTTTAAAAAATCCCTGTGGTGAGTTTTCTTCCGAGACATCATCTGCAAACCGCTGTCTTTACCGGCAACATAGAGCGTCCCCTTTGATTCTGCTAATATTTGAACTCCAAACGGAAAAGACACACCTCGAACGACAGCCATTGTGTCGGGGTCGACAACAGACAAGCGTGCAAAATTGTCGATAACATAGAGACTGCTGTCACTGGCATAGAGTTTACCGACGGATCTGAACCGGTCAATAGCTCCGACAAAACGTGGTTGATCCGGCTGCGTGAGATCATAACGTAACAGCGCATTTCCAACGGCAGCATATAAATCGCCCTGAAAGACAACCAGGTCTCGTGGTGAATCACCCTCCTGAGAGACAGTCACCTGAGCAAGCATGTCTCGTTCGGGAAAAAGGTCGTAATCGTTCCATTGCTGCAAGCCAGGTAGAGCCGCCCCTCAATGCGGCCATTGAATGCGCTTGCGCATCAATATTTATTTTTCCAGTAAACGGGCTTAAGTGATGAATCCAGCTCATATAAAGAGATATCATCGGCGGCGGAAGAAACTGCCAGACGATCATTGACAAAGCAGATCGACAATACGGTTGAACCTGTCTGGATATCGGAGACAAGAACAAGCTCGCCAGATTCCATAACCTGCATTATGGCGACACCGAACTGTCCCATGGCCAGATACAGGTAACCGTCTTTTCCAGGATTCCGGTAATCTTTTTGCCCTCATGATATTCATAACGTAATCGTGGGCTGTTATCAGTGCTGATATCGATGACCTTAAGACCATCATGAATACTTCCCATGTACAGAACATCGTCAACAATCAACATGCTGCGATAGACCCCTTCAACGGGAAATGGAGCCTCCAGACCAAGGTCTCCAGAACTATTCATAACCATATTGATAGTTATATCGGTTTCGAAGCTCTGGCCATAGAGGTCCACGACAGCCGATTCGCCCACCATCACTCCGACAGGCGGGAAAGGTTCTACCTGTAATGGTGGACGGGGTGATATGAGCCCGAGCGATACCTTCCCAAGAGATATGAACGTATAGAAAAAAACAATAACCGACAAAAGCCCCAGAACACCAAAACCAACCTTTTTCATAAGAGATGTCCGCTTAAAGAGCCAGAAGAAAAATGTGGCAGGGGCAGAGTCTTAATCTCCTCCGAGCGTAATGGCCTTGAGAGTTGGGGCAGGTTAAATCGTGCCAAAGCGGGATCAGGAGGGGCGGAGCAGAGCAGATAAATCGCCGTATAGATATGCTGATAATGGCTGAGATAACACTCCAGCTCATCAACAGGCTGGTAAGGGAGATCGATCAATAAGCATGCGGGCTGACCACTGCGTGGAAGACGCGATAAACGATCAATTGCCCTCACCTTGATCCCGTTTTGTTCAAGCAGAATGCGTGACAGTTCACGATTGGCAACATTCTGGCCCAACAAAAAACATTCGCCTGATCCAACCGAATATCAGGAACAGGGGATTCCCTCTTTCTGACGATATCTGACTGCGGTTCAGGAAAACAGACCTTGATTGCTTCGTAGAGGCGAGACCACCTTAAGGGAAGCTCAAGCCGAATGTGATCCATTCCCGAATCGATACAATTATCCGCTTCATAGCAAAGAGCAATCGTTGGCACAGCAGTCGGGACCTCTGTGCTTCCTGCTCTCTTCGTCAAGACCGTTTTTTTCACAGTCGAATCAATAAAGACAAGAGGGTCTCGCCCCCCCGTTTTCAAATCAGAGGACCTCCAGTTGGAAAGATCACTGTCTTTAGCTGCAGTCACCACGACACAGCCAATCTCCTTCAAGCGTTTTGCCAGACAGGCCTGATGAACCGATGGTTGCATGCAGAGCAATGCAAAGTGGCCGACCACTCCCTTCGGAAAGTTGAATAAAACCTTTTCAATCAGGGGAGAGAAAAGGTAATGCGAAAACAACTTCCGTTCCCCGGAGCAGTCTCCAGAGAGAGTTGACCCGACATCAAATCCACCAACTGCCGCACAATTGCCAAACCCAGGCCAGCACCATGTTGTTCTCTCGTACCTTTGTGAACTTCGGGCTGATAAAACATCTCAAAACCTTCTGTTTGACGGTTTCGTCCATCCCGACCCCGGTATCGGCAACCGATAAAACAAATTCACCCGACTTGAGATCATGAGTGGAGCAATCCAAGCTCACAATAATCGACCCAGTCTCGGTAAATTTGATGGCATTACCGATCAGATTCATCAAAATCTGACGGATACGACCGGCATCGGCAGAGACCTTCCAGAGTGCGTCAGCAGTGATATCGCACACCATGGCAATCCCCTTCTCACTCGCTTTGGGAGCAAGAAGGTGAGTCACTTCCTCAACAATCGTGTACAACTCAACAACCTCAGGTTCAAGTTTGAGCTTTCCTGCTTCGATTTTTGAAATGTCAAGAATATCGCTGATCAACGCTAAAAGGTCTTGACCTGATTTTTGAACGGTCTCAGTCAGCACAATCTGCTGTTCATTAAGTTGCGACCGCTGCAACAATTCATTCATCCCCAGGACACCGATCAATGGAGTTCTCAGCTCATGTGTCATTTTAGAAAGAAATTCCGACTTTGCTTCATTGGCAGCATCGGCCTGCTGCCTTGCTATATCAAGCTGCCTGACCGTCTCACGCAATTCTGAAGTGCGCGCGGCAACGGTCTCTTCCAACGAGTCCTGATGACGCAGCAATGACGCCTGCTGGTCCTCAATCTGCTCAAGCATCCGGTTAAACCCGTCGACCAGAAACCCAACCTCATCATCACTGACCTTTTCCGCTCTCAACGAGTAACGCCGGGTGATTCTGACTTTTTTCATGACGTCTGCCAGATGAACGAGCGGTTCAGACAAAGGCTTCTGAATCCAGCGAGCCATGAACCACGACCCGGTTAAGAGCAGAAGAAAAGCGATCAAGCTCCCAGAGAACATGAAAGCCAGACGCGCATACAGAGCTTTAAGATCACTCAAAATATAAATTGAACCGACAGCTTTACTATCGTAAAGAACTGGAACAAAACAACTTAAGTGCTGGAACCCAAAAATCAGTCCGCCTCCGGACGGAAGAGAATAGTTGTCGGCAGACGATCGGAAATCATTACGGACAGCGGTCAGAACCAACTGAGAGTTCTGCTGATTAAGGTATTCAGCGACCGGCCGTCCCGAGTCGTTAAAAAGATAGGCCGCGTGAACATTTTTGAACGCTTTCAAAGAAGCAAGAATATCTTCGATTTCATCATATTTGCCGAGCACCAGAGGGCGGCTGCTATTTGTCGCCAGAGACGAGCCCAAAGTGCGTAGTTCCTGCGACAAGGCCGCGCGACTGGCATAAAATTCGACCACCAGAAAGCTGCCGCCGACAATAACCAGAAGCAGAGAGCAACTGAGCAGAATGGCCAGAGTCAACTTATTCCGGATCGATGATATGCGAAAAGAAAATACCACGTAACAGATTCCAATGAGCGACAGGACCAACCGTCAGCCCGGTAAATACAAGCCGAACAGTTGATCAAAATGGCAATAGATATGACTTAAGGTACCAATTATATAACAGAAAATGAAGTAAACTCTTTAAGGAGACCATTGCGGATGTTCATGATTGCACATTTTCTCCGTCTGCATTAGAGTAACTCCCCTCTTCTTTCTCGTTTACGGAGAACCAATAAATGACGAAAATCACTCTTCCGACCGAGCGTCAGGTCGGTCACTTGAGGTTACTGCGCCATGCGCGTGAGATAAACCTGGCTGAATTCAACAAGCTAACCAGTCCGGAACAACTGGATATTATCAGGTCTGTTCCCGGCAAAGAAAAATACAACCTGATCACCAATGCACATCAGGCTGACAAGCTGGTCCCCAAGCTTCACCCCCAGGAAATCTACCTGCTGGTCAATGAGCTTGGTGCGGAAGATGTCCCTGAATTGCTCAACCTGGCCAGTCCCGAACAGATTAACCTGCTGCTCGATATGGACTGTTGGGATGGCGATAATCTCAGCTCCGTTTTGACTTTACACTGGCTGGAACTGCTTTTGAATACGAGCCATGAGAAAATCTGTCAATTGATCCGCGATCTGGAACCGGAAATACTCGCTCTGTTCCTGAAAAAGCATCTGACGATTACCCACGGAATAGAAGTCTTTGACAGTGATGAAATCGACAATGCCAAACGACTTGAGTCATTGTATGACATAGATTACGCCAGCGAAAAAGCGGCCAAGGTTATCGGTGCACTGCTGAGGATCTGGATGGAACAGGAACAGGACTGTTACCTGTTGGTCATGGAGATGATCCGCAGTGAGCTGTTGACCTGTCTGGAGGAAGAAGTTTACCAGACCCGCAATAACCGTCTTCTGGATATTGGTATTCTTCCCGGCATAGAAGCAAAGTCACTCTACACCTATGTGGCTCCTGACCAGTTCACCCCGGGCGGTAAAGTCAATTTTCAGCTGGAAGCAGAAGAGCTCAACAGCCCCAAAGGCCTTCTGGCCAATGCTGAACCCTGCAATCTATTAGCGGATATTCTGGCCGCCGGAATCGATCATGCGGCAGCTTGCGAATTGTTGCTGCTGGTCAACCGTAAAATGAGTGCTGATAACATCGACCTCTCCGCAGTACGCGAAGTCAGCGAAACCATTCAATCAACCTACGATACCCTGAATCTTGCTCTTGAGTATCTCTCCGGCAAAAATGCCGATACAGCCGAAAAGATATTCACCAGCACCTATCTGCTTCGTCTCTTTCAACTTGGCCACAGCCTGATCGAGCAGAGACGACGTAAGGCTGTTGATATTGCCTCAAGCTCAATCTACTTACTGCTCGACTATCCTGAGGTGCTGTTTATAGATTCTCTCCTCGAGACACCCCCGTTTCTCTATGTGGTTGAAAACAGTGAGAACCCCGCCAGCCTTCAACCGATCAGAACCATCAGGGAGCTGGATATCGTTGACCTCAGGTTAGAGCAGATCGAGCGTTTGCTCTCTCTGTTCAACAAGCATTTACCATTTTCTGTCGCTGACTTTGATACGCCTGACAACGAAGCTCCCAGTCTGTCACAGATTTTCATAACGGCTGTTGCCAACCAGCTGCTCGGAAGGGACTTTTCGCCCTTTCCCCTGTCGGTTGAAGACTTGAAGTCTCTGAAAAGCTTACATTGCCGGCTGAATCACTCTCTCCTGAATTTATCGCGCAATTTAAGGCGGGTTTAAATGCTCACATTGAAGATCTCGACTTCTTTACCAACTACTGCCTTGATCTCTGGCACGACAGCTTTATTGACGATGACGCACAGCTGTCGGGGTTTATTACGACCGGGCAATAATTCATACCATTTAAGTTACCAATAAGCTTGAATCTCCCTGGGTTTTGTTACTCTAATGAGACATCAAATGAATGACTCATTTTTCATCAATAACTCAGGGAGGATCACACGTGTTTAAAAAATCACTTTATCTACTGACTGTGTTGTGCAGCTTTGCACTTCCGGTCGCAGCTGAAAATCAATCAGGCGCCTTTACTCTTTCCCCCATGTTTGGTGGCCATGTTTTCGAAGGCAACCAATCGCTTGACGATTCCAAATTCTGGAGCATCGGACTCGGTTACAACCTGACCGAAAGCTGGGCGCTGGAGGCCGTTTACAGTAAAACAAATGCAGATTCAGAAGACCCATCCACAACAGACACCAAAGTCAAAACCCTGCATCTTGATACTCTCTATCACTTCAATCCTCAAGGAAAGCTGGTCCCTTACCTGGTTGCAGGGATTGGCGGTATATACTCCGATCCCGACAGCGGCGCACAAAAAGAGCACTTTCTTTTCAACTATGGCGCCGGCCTTAAATATTTCATCCTTGACGACCTGATCGCCCTCCGCGCTGATGTACGTCACCTGGTCGACTTCCCTGAGCCGGACAACAATCTGCAATACTCCGCAGGTTTACTGTTTCAACTGGGCAAGCCGGCCCCTAAACCTGAACCTGTCAAAGCGGAACCCGTTCAACCGAAGCCGGAACCAGTGCCTGCACCTGCCCCGCTTGACAGTGATGGTGACGGCGTCATCGATGATCTTGATCGCTGTCCGAACACCCCTGCCGGAGTTTCGGTCAACATGAACGGCTGTCCCCTTGATTCCGACGGCGATGGCGTCTACGATTACCTGGATAAATGTCCGAACACCCCTGCCGGAGTTTCGGTCGATACCAATGGCTGTCCAACGGTGCTGACTCTGAGAATCAACTTTGGCCACGACAGTAGTACTGTCGGCTCAGAGTACGATGACGAGATTGCCAAGGCGGCACAATGCATTAATGAGTACCCTGGCAATATCGTCTATATCGATGGACATACGGACGGCAGCGGTGCTGCAGAGTACAATCAGAAACTGTCCGTCCAGCGTGCCAAGGCGGTTGTAAAACGCTTGATCGATAAATTCAACATCGCTGAAGAACGCATGACTGCGCGCGGCTTTGGCGAGGACAAGCCGGTAGCAAGCAATAAATCGGCCGACGGCAGAGCCTTGAATCGTCGCGTCGAAGTGGCCTGTGGTGCCAAATAAAATAGAACCAAAGGCCGGAGCACTGTCTCCGGCCTTAATTACAACATCAGTTCTCGTACGTGATATCCGGCGGATGCTCCCGGGACATAAAGAAAAATCAGAATCTTGCGCCCGCAAAATCCGGGGAGATGGTGAAAAGCAGAAGCAAAATACTGAATTTTCCCACTCCGCTGTAACTGAGAGATCTCACCCTTAACCTTGCTACGGACGGTCTCCTGCTCTTCAGCAGTTAAAACCACGTCAAAAAAAGCGGGAGCCGTACCACTCACGACACGCTCGTGATGAGCGAAATCACGACCAAGCAGTTCTCTAAAGCCCTTCAGGCTGCAACCTCCAAAACGCGCACACAGATATCCGTCGATTGTCAGATAGAGATCACGCAAAGAACGGCTCTGCCGATAAAGTCCATGTTCCCGCCAATAGAGGTCAAGATCATTCAACACCAGGGAAATGCGTCCAAAATGAGCGATCAAGCCTGTCAACAGAAAGTTGAATCGCTCACTGTTGACAAGCAGATCAAATAACCTTCCGATGCCGCGTAAACGCTCGAGATCATGAAAACTCATCGCCCCGGAACGCAAAATCGTATAGGGAGGGTTCGGATCGAAGACAATCCCCCATTGCTCAGCCTCATTGCGCAGGGGAGCTCCAGGCAACAGCTTGACAGGCTCAATCTGCAGGTGATTTCCTCCGAGATCATGAACCCAATCGATCGAGGAGAGAAATTGTTCGAAGTTCTCTCCGGGCAAGCCTGCAATTAAATCCAGATGCAGGTGGATATCGGTCTGTTCAATCAAAAACCGTACATTGTCAGCCAGGCGTTGCAGCGAGGCATTGCGGCCAACATGGTTCAGGGTCTGCGGTAGAGTGGACTGCACCCCAATTTCAAATTGAAAAATGCCGCCCGGAACAGTCGCTAACAGTTCCAATGTCTGCTGATCAAGCAGGTGAGCTCCGATTTCAAAATGGAACGGCTGCACCTGTTGTACTTGAGGATAAATGAAAAGATCTCCCTGCTGCGTTCACCTTCATAGTTAAATGTCCGATCGACAAACTTAACCAACGGAACATTGTGTTCCATCAACAACAGCAGATCAGATTTGATTCTTTCCATGGAAAAAGAACGCACCCTCTGGTCGAGGGCACTCATGCAGAAGCTGCAACGATAAGGACAACCGCGACTGCTTTCAAAGTAAACGAGTCCACGGGTCAGATCCGTTAATCCTGCAGCAAAAGGAGACGGAATATCGTCCAACGACTCAAGCAGACTCCAATGTTCATCGCAGGACTCGTCAGAGGGCAGATGTGGCATCTTCAAGCCGGCCAAAGGCCGGAGGGGACGCTCTTCGTGCCAGGTATTGAGCAGATGATAAAGCGGCCGCTCCCCCTCGCCGCAGATCAGGGCGTCAACGGGATAACGATCAAAAAAGGCACACCCTTCAAAGGAGATGTCAGGCCCCCCCAGAACGACCTTGAGTGCAGGATCGATCCGCTTTAAACACTCAACCAGTTCCAACGTTTCGAGCCGGTTCCACAGGTAAACGGAGAAACAGACCACATCGGCCCGATGAGAAACAATCTGCCCCAGAACAGATTCTTTCGGCTCCTTGATCGTGTATTCCTCGATCACGATCTCACCGCAATCGGAACCACAGTACGAGGAAAGATAGGGGAGCGCCAGACTGGCGTGGACATATTTACTGTGTAATGTCGTCAGGAGCGTTTTCATGGTCGCAGAATACCCTTGTCAAAGAGCAAGTCAACGAGAATTTGTCGTTGCCGCAGGCATGTGTTATTCTCCGCCAGCGAAAAGGAGAGTAAAATGAGCACTCATAAAACGTTCCTCACCGTCGTCGCCGACGCCCAAGGTGAGGTTTTTGAACATCCCGAGTTATTAATGGCTGGCATGAATGGCATGACCGTGCGTCATCCCCAGGCTGATGAAATGATCCCCCTGCCTGAAGGGAGCCGGCTCTTCACCATACCAGACACCCCACCGATCGGCTTTGATCGCAATTCGGGGCAACAGAAAAGCATCGACCAGCTTCCGGCTGACTGGGGTGGTGGTAAGCTTCAGGCGGTATCAGCTTTTGTCACTCCAGCTTTTACCCGCACCCTGCTTCCAGCCGCCGACTACAGCCGAAAAGAAGTCGAACTGACCCTCTGGTCTTACACCGCGGTCGGTTGGTGTGTTGAGGAAGAACGTTTCTATGTCGCTGCTGTCAGAGTTGATCGCAACCGTCAATGGGAGCCGCGCCACTTTGATGACCGCAAGCTTGAACCGCTGGTGCGTAAACGGGTGGCGGAACAACCAGACAATCGTTTAATTGAGCAGCTTTCACGCTGTTCCCTCGACTACCACTGCTTTGCCGCCAAAATATGTTTTTGGACGCTGGGAAGCACCATTACCCAGTTCACCGGCCTGTAACGCCCAGTGTGTCGGTTGTATCTCATTGCAGGACGAGCCCAAAGCGTGCCAGGCCAGTCAGGACCGATTGAACTTCGTCCCGACGGTACAGGAACTGTGCGAAGTTGCCGTGCCTCATCTACAGAAAGCCGAAAATGCCATCGTGTCATTCGGTCAGGGTTGTGAGGGAGACCCTATTCTTCAAGCCGATCATGTCGCCGCCGCCGTCCGTGAAATGAGGCGCCAAACCAATCGGGGAACCATCAACTTTAACTCCAACGCTTCAATTCCGGATGCCATAGATAAACTGTCCGCTGCCGGTATCGACTCGATTCGCATCTCGCTCAATTCGGTTCAGGAGCGTTTCTATAATGCCTATTACCGGCCCCTGAACTACCGCTTTGACGATGTTCTGGAATCGGCTCGTCGTTCCAAACAGAACGGTTTGTTCACCATGCTGAACTACCTGGTCTTTCCCGGCATCACCGACCGTGAAGATGAAATCGAAAAGCTGCTGGAACTGGTTGAAAAAGTCGGCATTGATCTGATTCAAATGCGCAACTTAAGTATCGATCCAACCCTCTATTGGGGGAAAATGCAGGCCGAAGGTTGTGGAATCGGCATGAAAAAAATGCTTGATCGCTTAAAGAGGGAGATTCCAAGAATCCAGTTTGGCTACTTTAACCGGACCAAAGACAATTTTTATCCCCCTGGATTTGAAAGCGACTGGCCACTTCCGGACAGGCTTGAGGATTGAACAATAGGGAACAGAAGAATTTGACGGGGGATTGCAGGGTAAGGCAATCCCCTTTTCCATGGATCAAGTCAACGGCTGATCCAGTGTCAGAATCTGATCGGTGACTTCGGTAAAGGCGATATCGTGGCTGATCAGAAAAAGCTGATCATACCAATGCTCCGTAACCTCTTCCTTACCAACGTCGATGGCGCGAAAAGCATGAGCCAGATTCTCACGTCGAGCTGCATCCAGATTGGATGTCGGCTCGTCAAAAAAAGCAATCCTGGCCCCGATCGTCTGTAACATGGCCAAGCGCAAAGCGACAACGGCACTCATGATTTGACCACCGGAAAGCTGATCGTCGATACGTTCACGCAATTTACTTTCGTGCATGTCACGCAGGATGATCTGATAATTGTCTCCCCAATCCAACTCCTCATCGACTTCAGCAATGATGCGATAGATGCGGTTGGCACGCTGACTGATTTCCTCCCGAAATCGTTGCGATAAAGAACTGGAGACATTACGGAAGACACGATTACGCAAAAATTTGACCAGAGCTTCTTTCTTTGCGTAACCCTTGATTTGATCGCGCTTGGCAGCGATCTCTTTTTCCAGCTGCCTCAGCTTTTCAATTTCACCGCTCAGTCGGGAGATGTCCTCATTGAGCCCCTCAACCTTCTGCCCCAGAGCACCAACGGCCTGACGGAGTCGATCTTTTTCCTGACGCCATAGATTATGCTGGTCAGCGTTGTAATGTTTTTCTATGACGCTACGTTTTTCCTGTTTGTCTTTCACCTCCACCAGCAACCGATTTAAAAAGTCTGTATACTTTTTCAACTCTGCCTGCAAGCGTGGCAGCTTGGCCCCATGCTCATGATTTGCGACATACAGGTCACGGGCAACCTGATGCTGTCTCAGTTCTTCCTCAATTCGATTTATTGAAAGTTGCAGTTCAGAAAAATGCTTCAATTCATTCGACGTCTGATCAATGTGTCGCTTTTTCTCTTGCTGATCAGCTTTCAGATCCGCAAGGCGATACCGCCTCTGGTTGTTTTTGTCACGCCTGTCGGTCAGTTGGGTCATCTGCTCTTCAACCCCCTTGATCTGAACGTCAATACGACGAACTTTATCCTGCGCGGCAAGGGCATCAATTTCTTCCCGTTGCTGCCGGAGCAGTTCAGCTTCAAGCCGGTTACGTTCAAGATCGAGAGCGGTAAAACGATCGGCAAAGATATCCTTTGGCGGTTTACCCGCTATGTTTTACAGCTCTCTTGAAAGAAGGGGCAGATCCCCTCTTCCAATTTTCACTGCCTTCCTCCAACCCTGCCCGACGCCCTTCAAGCCGCCCAGCCAGAGCGCGACTCCTGTTCAAAGCGGTTCGAATCTCTGGAAGACGTGAGACCAATTGCTTTGCAGCCTCGTCAACCGTCAGTTTTTGATGCTTCTGTTCGAGAGTCGATTGCTCGTCGGATATCTCTTTTTCAGCCAGTTCAATAGCCCGAAGCTCAGCGGAATAACGCTCAGTGAGAGCCGTCAAATCCTTTTCAAGCGTCACCTTTTCCTGCTCCAGGAGCCGCTGTTGCCGTTCTTGCAAGCGCAGATCAGTTAATCTCTTCGCGGCCAGTTCATAAGCATTTTTCCCCGCCTGAGTCTCGACAACAACCTGTCGGGCTTTTTCAGAATCGCAGATCAGAGAGTTCTGGTGCGCGATTTTTTCCCGCCCGTTGGCTATACGCTCTTCAAGTTTGTCGATTTCGACATTGAAATCTTTAATAGCCTGTGCATTCCTGTCATATTCAAGCACTTTGGCTTCAAGCTGTTCAAGACGACTCTGCTGGCCTTTAAACAACTCAACCACCTGTTGCTTCTCCTCTCCAGCCTTGCGCAGCAGTTCAGATTTCTCCGGCAAAACGGCAACCTGATCCCGCAGCGGCCCGAGCGCACTTTCCAGCACAGCAATTCTGCTCTGAGCAGCCTTGATCAGGCTGTTCGTTTCACTGTAGGTTTTGCGCCAGGAATCGATCCCGAGAATTTCATCAAACTTGTCACGCCGCTTAGCTGGCTGTTTCACCACAAAGGGACCTAGAAACTCATGTTGAAAGGGACCGATCACCAGCTCAAACTGCTCAGCCAGAGATCGTCCCCCTCAAGACCCAGAAGTTTTTAAGTCGCTCCTCCGTTTCCCTGCTGTCTTTATGCTCCTCGACTTCAAACCCACCGTCAACATCCTGAGCCAGCAGCCAGCGTGAGGGGGTCCCCACCGTACGGCTGATCCGAAAACACCCTTCAGTCGTCGTAAAGACTACCGCAATCTGTCCTCTTTTAGCCCCGATGGCAATAAAACGATCGACATTACCGACAAAATTCTTGGCATCGACGCCGAACATCGCATAGCCGATCGCTTCAAAAACGGTACTTTTCCCGACCCCGTTCGCCCCCGCGAGGACATTGATTCCGGCTGAAAAATCGAGCTTCAGATGGCGATGAGATTTTATATTCGCCAATTCAACTGACACAATCTGCATGGCTTAAAGCTCCTTGCCGTCGAGAAGTTCAAGGAGTTCATCACCATCACTGTGACCCTTTTGAATGGCATCACGCAAAGCCAGAGACAACTTGATCAGCTGGTCTTCCTGTCCCTGATAATCGCTACCAAAACCGATCAGATCACGCAAAACGTCCCGTTCAATCTCAGCCAGACTCTTTTTTCTTGTCTCATCGTCACCGCCATGACTGACTAATGAAAGATGGTTTTTTATCTCGACATGTAGAGGAGAAACAATTTCATCCAAGATCTGAAATAATCGTTCACGCTCAAGCTCAAAGGGGTGAAAGCCAACCTTACCCACCAGTTTCAATTCAAGCAGGGGACGTCTCTCATCGTTTTGACTCCATAATCCCCTGAGCTGATCGGTAAAGCGCTGCAACGCTTCGTCAACATTAACGCAACCATCAAGATTGAAAGTTTCCACCAGCATCGGCCGCGGATTTGTTGTTCTGAACTCAGCACTAAATGAACCCTCTGTAGCGGTCACCAGATAATAACCCTTATCATACTTTTCCTCGCCAAAGTTAACCCTTTCCGGAGAGCCGGGATTCCAGCCATAAGGACGACCTTCAGGGGTTTCGACAATATATGGCTTATGCCCGTGTCCCAGAGCGACATAGCCAAAACAACCGGCCAGAGGGTGGGCCTCTTCTGGTTTCATATTACCGATTTCAACCGGTGAATAGGTCCAGACGCCAACATGAAAAAGCAGGAGATTGTTCTCTGTGGTCACAGCGTCACAGATTCGTTCGACGTGATGACCGGCCTGGGCACCGATATACCCCAAACCGTAGATGTTAATGCCAGCAATCTCAATCCGCCCTCCCATCCGGCTCTCAGGATTGAACAGATCGAAACGGTAGGCACCGGTTTCGTTGCGTGCAGGTCGTAGCAGACGCAGATAATCCATCTGAGATAATGCCTCCATCCAGGAGATACTGTCACGTCGATGAATCCAGTCATGATTCCCTTCAATTGCGATGCAGGGGATACCGGCATTCTTGAGCGGCTGCAAAACCTCAATGGTGCGGGCAAAGGTTCGGGGTAAAATTTGACCGACATGAAAAAGATCGCCGCCGATCAACACGGCATCGACTTTCAACGCAACAGCATCACTGACAATGTCCGCCAGGCAGTTGAAGAAATCGTCATAACGCTCTGTTTCGCCTTGCGAATTACGATAAGTTTTACCCAGGTGGATGTCCGAGCAATGAATAAATTTAGCTGTCATAATTGTTTCAATCAGGGAAAATCTTGAGGATTAAATGCACGTAAACAGACCTTATCCATGGCGAACGCTACCAGAACCGCCAACTGCCTGTCTGCAATACGTAAATCCCCAAAGCAAGGTTCGTTACCGCATGGGAAAGGATACATTGAGCAATGCTTTTGGTTCGATACAAGAGCAGGCTGTAAGCCAGACCGGCCATGATACCCGCCAGAACCAGATGATGCTCCAGACCGAAAAGAACGGACCCGATAATCAGGGAGCTCAGGCTGTAGGTTCCGATTCGGACCGTGGTGAAATCGGAATTTATAATATAGCGCAGTAAAAATGAGCGCCAGAACAGTTCTTCCATGATCGGAACAACCAGCGCGGCCCCGAACAGTCGGGCTGCGATCAGCAAGGTGCGATGCTTGAATCGCCGTTCAGGTACGGATCGAACCCCTTGTTTGCCCGAATGTCGCGAAGTCCCATTCCATATTGATCCACAGAACAAAAACGAGCAAACCAAGCAGGATACTCCCCAAAGTTGAACCGACCTGCCTGTAGTCGGAAAAATGAAGTTCATCATATTCGTTCCAGAAAAAAAACAGCAGCACTGCGACCAGCAGAGCTTTTACCGGATACAGATAAAGCAGCTGCTGTGCGCTTATATCAATCAGGCCCTGGTCGCCTAACCACTGCAGAAACTGGTGCAGGCCGATAAATGCCATAAAGACGGCAAATGGAATAATTCTGACCCACCCTGCTCGATTCATAGATCCCTCCTCAAAAAAAACTCCATCGGTCCGGGATAACAAAAAATGACCGCTTCAGCTGCGGTCTGAATCCGCTCATTTCAGTTGACTGACAGCCAGTGTCGCACGACAGCGTTTGCCGCCCCATGAAACATTTGAAATCTTCTTCCAGTTCAGGTTTAAAGCGTTGCAATTCAACATACCCCTGCTCAAGCGGAAACTTATGTGCCAGGCGCTCTTCCAGCCGCATTAACACACGCCTGACTACCTCAGGGTTCTGGTAAGAAGTCAACCAGTCGAATTCTATCATCCGCGGCAGCTGCTGTTGCAAACCGGGACTGAGAAGATTGTAACAGTCCTGTAAACCACGATAAACCTGTTGAGAAAAGCGAGGCAGCGCAAGAGGATGAAAATCGGACCAGTGGCAGGCCAGAAAATGATCGTAGAACACGTCGACCAAAACCCCTCGGGCATAACGAAAACGTGGATCCAATCTTCTGCGACTGCGTTGAAAGTCTTCACTGCGACTGGTAAACCTGTCGATATGACGATGAAGTCTCAGGTGACGCACTAATTCGTCTGGAAGACTGCCGAAATCACTCCCCTTGTGGAAATCTCCCATCAAAGAGCCAGCCCATGCCATTGGCGTTGGTTCAGAAAAGTAGAGATGGGCGAGATAATTCACGAAAAAACGTTACCGCAGGTCGTTAAAATGAGGTCTTTACCCTGCATGCTCTTCAAGCTGACGATGAAGCGGTCCATTGATTTGTTCCGATTCAACAAGTCGTGAAAACAGGGCTTTCATTGTCTGTTCCTGCTGAAAATGTAAAACCGCTTGACCAGCAACTCAAGTCTCCCGAGAGCTTCATTTTCATCTGCAATCAATGAGGAAAAATACTGCTCTGCCCGAACCCAGTCCCGTCTTTCACTGTACAGGCAAACGAGTCCGGCGGTACTGTAAATATCTTCGCCAAAGGTCAAGGCTTGCAGATAGCAGCGTTCCGCTTCATCCTGACATCCTATATTGGTATACGCATCCCCCATACGGGTATGCAGGGCCTGGGTACCTTCCGAATTTTTAAGGATCTGTCTCCAGATATCCAGAGCCTGTTCATACTTCCGTTCCCAGCGGAAACAGTTTCCAAGTCCATAAAGAGCATAAGGATTTTGGGGATCGATCGCCAGCGCACGGCGAAAGTATCGCTCGGAACGTTCAAAATCGGAAATACGCCAGCACAGTTTGCCGATGATGGTCAAAATGTGAAGCTCATTTTCATCGAAACTCAAAACCCGTTCATAAGTCTGAATCGCTTCTTCATCTTTTCCTAATCGATGCTGTAGATCGGCCAGCCCGGTCAGGGCAAAGCGGTCACGTGGCGCGAAGGTCAGGATCTGACGATAGGTTTTTCCGCCTGCTCAAACTGCTGCAAGATCTTAAAGGAATCAGCAACCCGCGTCATAACATGCTTATCTTTTGGACGTAAGCGCAGATACTTTTCCCACCGATGAATTGCATCCTGATGGCGATTCAGTTTTTATAGACATCTCCCAGGCCCCGCAAGGCAAAAAGGTTTTTATGATCAACCTCAAGCAACAGCTTATAACATCTCTCAGCTTCCAGATAATCAGCACTTTCACGGCAGGCATCCCCCATTCCCGAAAGCAGATAGGGATTTTCCGGCTCTATTTCAAGGCCGCTTTTAAACAGCTGTTTTGCTTCCTCATAACGTCTTGCGCGTAACCGTTGACGCGCTTTTTTGGACAGATCGATAACCGAATTCTGAGGCTGCTTGCTGCTGGATTGGTTTTATCGGCTTGTTTCACGTTGACTCCTGGTTTTCATTTTTTCTGGCTGCAAACCATTACAGCCAGAAATGGCTGACACTCCCCTGTTTTTAGCCGGTAAAAGCAGATAAAGCAAATCTTACTGCTGGCCATAACCAGAAAACTTATCAAGAACCCGGTCCATTTCCTCATCTTCGACCAACACCGGCTGCCCGATCGACTTGGCCTGATAGTAAATACGAGCAACCAGTTCAATCTCTTCGGCGGTATTGAATGCTGACCTGATATCTCCTCCAACGGCAACCAACCCATGATTCGCCAGCAGGACAGCGTTATAATCGGCAATACCGTCAACAACATTTCGCGCCAGTTCAGGGCTGCCAAAGGTTGCATAGTCGGCGAGAGGAACCTTTTTACCGGAGAAACCGACAAGATAATGAACTGCGGGGATTTCCCAATGCAAGCAAGCGATTGTTGTCGCATAAACGGAATGGGTATGCACAACCGCTGAGATATCGGCACGGGCATCGTAAAGAGCGAGATGAAAACTCAGCTCGCTTGAAGGCTTCCACCCCCCGTCGACAGTCTTACCACTCCGATCGACGATAACAATATCTTCAGGCTGCAAGTCAGCATAATCAATCCCGCTGGGACCAATGGCGATAAGGTTCCGCACTCGGCAGAGAATACTCAAATTACCGCCACTGCCGGTCGTCAGGCCCGACTGAATCATTTTCATACCATAGTCGACAAGCTGTCGACGCTGTTCATATAAAATCATGTAATGACCAACTAAAAAAAGAAAAAGAAGAACTTTAAAAAACAGAGATTAATTTGACTGCCGAGCCGTTTCGTCATCCTGCGCCACCTGAACGACCCGTGATTGCGGTTGGGTCTTTTCCAATTGCGCGAGTAAAGGCTTCATAACCCGCTGAAAATCAGCCATATGCTCTTTGCTGACAGACTTTGCAGACGGGACTTTAAGCTTTAACGGATTGACGGGCTTACCGTACCGTCTCATGCGAAAACAGAGGTGGGCACCTGTCGCCAACCCTGTTTTCCCGACAAAACCGATATGTTGCCCCTGGGTCACGCGCTTCCCTCTCTTCAAACCCCGGGCAAACCCATTCATATGTAAATAAATTGTTGAATAGCCGTTACTATGAGTCACCTCGATAAAGTTACCGTTACTCTTGTTATAGCCCTTACGGGTAATTGTCCCGTCGCCAACAGTTTTAATCGGAGTCCCAACCGGTGCCACATAATCGATCGCAGGATGCGACTTCCAGACCTTTCTGATTGGATGCATACGCCGCATGGAGAAGCCGGACGAAATTCGGGTGAAAGAAAGCGGGGCTTTGAGAAAAGTCTTGCGCAGATTTTCCCCCTTTTCATTATAAAACGAAGCTTTCTTGCCACCCTCCTGAAACCGAAAAGCCTTATAAGATTGCCCCTGATTGACAAATTCAGCCGCCAGAACACGACCGTATCCAGCAGGTTCGTCATCGCGAAAACGTTTTGCACCAGCGCCTGAAAGGTATCACCGACACGCAGATCGAGGATAAAGTTGATATCCCACCCGAAGATATCAGCAAGGATATAAGCCAGCTCGGGCTGTTCGCCGACGGCAGTGATTGCATCAAATAAACTGGTGGTAATAACCCCCTTTACATTATCGACAATCACATCATAAATAATATCCTGACGCTCCATTGACAATGCACCATCACGCCGGCTGATGACCAACTCTTCGTCACTGTCTATTTCGTAAATAAAAGAATCAAAATCTCCGTCGCTGGTCACAATACGATAAGGTTGTCCTGCGCAGATGCGGGTAAAGGGGAAAACATTCTTGCTCTGCTCGTTGAGTTTATAGATTTCCTGAGCGGTAAAAAATCCCCAGCAGTGCAGTGATAGACGATCCCGCAGGCACCCTGTCCTCGATTTCTTCACGAACCGGCTGCGGTAAAGACGGCGGAGAAGGGGGAGACTGTTCGGCAGAGATTGATTCTGAGTCGACCTGCCTCCCGCCTGCTCCCTGTTCAGTCTGCGTACCCAGAACGCCAACCAGAAGTGCGATTCCGGCAATCAGGCCGACCCCAATCAGCACACAGCGCCTGCGCCCTTTTAATTGACGACCTCGAGTTCGGTCTGAATGATGCGGTGGTTGAAAATCTTTGATAGACATTTTATATTCGAGACTCGACCATTAAAAATACCTTATCTTCATAAATCTAATTGACGAATTATAACATTCAAGACTTTTACCTGTCCAGCAATGGTTTTAGTTGCCAGCCATGAAACAAGGGATTAATCTACTAAACAGTGAATCTACTTACTGAATTGACGAGGTCATAATATGATTAACGAACAGAGAATTACCGATGAGTTTCTCCGTCAGGCGGCCATTGACAGTCCGTCATTTAAAGAAGCTGAAATGGCAGCCTATCTGGAACAACGCTTTACCGCGCTGGGTGCCAGTGTCGAATTTGATAAAACGGGCGAAAAAATCGGCAGCACGGCCAATAACATGATCGCCAGATTGCCCGGCACCAAAGAAGGAGCCCCTTTTCTTCTGTCTGCGCACATGGACACGGTCACGCCGGCGGACAATGTCCAGCCTCAGCTTAAGAACGGCGTCTTCACAAGTGCCGGCGATACCATCCTCGGATCTGATGACAAGTCTGGAATCGTGGAAATCATCGAAGCGATTGAGGTCCTAAAGGAACAGCGTATTCCACATGTCCCTCTGGAGATTGCTATCACCGTTTGTGAAGAGCAGGGATTGTTGGGGGCTAAAGAGCTCGACTTCAAGCAATTCAAATCTCGCCAAGGCGTTGCCCTGGACACCACCGGAATTGATATTGTGATCAACCGCGCTCCGGCTGCCAACCGCTTCAATATCGATATTTCGGTCATGAGGCCCATGCCGGCGTCTGTCCGGAACAGGGAGTTTCAGCCATCCAGATTGCTGCGCGCGCCATTGCCGCAATGACCTTGGGCCGCATCGACGAGGAAACGACAGCCAACATCGGAACAATTCATGGCGGGCTGGCTTCAAATATTGTCCCGAGCAAAGTCAGCCTGCGGGGAGAGGTCCGCAGTCATGATATTGACAAGTTGAGACTCTATACCGAGAAGATTGTCAAAGCCGTTGAGACGGAAGTCGAAAAGGCAGTCGTAACAATTGCCGGCGAAACAAAAAAAGCTTCGATGGCACTCGAGTTGAACGAAGACTTCCCACCCATGCGGGTCGACGAAGCCGCACCGGTATTAAAATCGATCCTCGAAGCGGGAGAAGCACTCGGTCGTCCTCAGGAGATCCGAGCAGCAGGCGGAGGGTCCGATGCCAACATCTTTAACGGTAACGGGATCGACATGGTTATTCTGGCAACAGGAATGAACAAAGTTCATACGATCAATGAACAGGTCACACTGAAAGACATGGTCAAGGTCAGCGAACTATTGGTCGAACTCATCCGTCGGGTCTGACGATATGCATCTTGCCGCGCATCTGAGCACAATCCAGACACCCCCATTACCGAAGTCAAACGCTGGATTGCAGGTCGATCTTTTTCACCACAACGACCACTGATCGATCTCTGCCAGGCGATACCAAGCTATCCTCCGGCGGCAGAACTGATCGAACACCTGCGACAGACAATGGCCGATCCCTCAACCTTCATCTACAGCCCGGACGAAGGTCTGCCTGAGATCCGAGCTGAACTGGTTCAATGGTATCGGCGTCATTATAAAGCGGGACCAACCGCGCAGCAAATATGCCTGACAATTGGGGCCAGCCAGGCCTACTGGCTGGCCCTGACGTGCCTGTGTCAGCCGGGGATGAAGTCATCGTCCAACTCCCCGCCTACTTTGATCACATGATGGGTTGCAGGCTCTGGGAATAACTCCGGTCTATGCCCCTTTGATCCGCAATCCGGAGGGCAACCCGATTTCAAGGCCATCGAAAACCTGATCAGCAGACGCACCAGAGCAATACTGATGGTCACCCCAAGCAACCCGACCGGAGCAGTGATCGACGCGAATCGGCTTGAAGACCTCTACGCTCTGGCAGCACATCATGAAATAACTCTGATTCTGGATGAAACCTACAACGCCTTTATCGGCGGTCAACCCCATAGACTTTTCACACACTCAGACTGGTGTCAGCATTTCATACACTTAGCCTCCTTCGGTAAAACCTTTGCTCTTACAGGTTTGCGCAGTGGTGCCCTGATCGCTTCCGATCAATTGATTGAACAGGCGCTCAAAGTTCAAGACAGCATGGTCGTCTGTCAATCGCGCCCGGCGCAGAAAGCCCTGGCCTTTGGCTGTCGCCACCTGGATGATTGGGTCTCTGCCAATACAGCGGCAATGCACCGGCGTCATGATCTTTTCAGAGAACAGTTTTTGGCAGCTGAACTTAAGTTTGAATTAACGGCCAGTGGTTCATTTTTGCCTGGATCAAGCATCCATGGCAACAGATGAATGGACGTCAGGTCGCCCGGAAGTTCGCTGATGAAGCGAATTTGATCTGCCTGCCCGGTGAAGCCTTTGGACCGGGGTTGGAAGCTTATCTGCGCCTGGCACTCGGCAATATTGAGGAAGAGCAGATCCCAGAGGCAATTTCACGCTTTAAAGAGATCCAGCCATAGACCAGCGGTGTTTTTTCGTCATCAGATGAAAATTAAACGATTCCCCGGTTGGACAGGGACAAAAACCATCAGTGCCGGACAAATCCCCCAGAGGCTTTAATTCCAATGTTGGGATCGGTAGGCACATCTGCAAACAGATCCAGTCAATGACGACAGCAATGGTTTGGTTCCCCCGGCCAAAACGACATTTTCACCAGCTGCCGTGGGAGTGGTGGCCGCGCTGCCTGAACACGACACGACGGCCGGTGTCCTGACTCCAGGTCATATTTCATTTCGGCAGCTTAATGATAAAGTTACTCCCTTTTCCAGAGTCGACTCGACCGAGAGTTCTCCGTGGTGATTCTCACAGATAATGAAGTAGCAGATCGCCAACCCTAAACCAGCCCCTTTGCTGATACGGCTGGCGGTAAAGAAGGGATCGAAGATATGCCTCTGCGCCTCCGCCTCTATGCCTGGACCATTATCTTCAATTTCAATGATGATGCTATCGGCGATATCTCTCAAGCGCAGGCTAAAACAAGGTTGATAGCTGATACCCTGATCAAACAGCTCCTGACGCTTAATATCCATGTAGAAAGCTCCGTTCATCAACAGGTTCATAAACACCTGCTGCATCTGGGTCGCATTGCACTTAACAGTCGATGCGGAACTATCGTATTCACGACAAATCTGGATCTGACGAAAATCGGACTTCTGCTTCAAATTAAAGTTACTGGCAGCCAGTTCGACAGAGCGATCCAACAGTTCGGCCAAATTTTCGGGTAACATCGAAGAGATATCTTTGCGGCCAAAACTGAGCATGTTTTCAATCATCTTTGCAGCCCGGCTGCCCGATTCCATAATCGCATCAAGGCGACTGTTTATCTGGCGCTGCTGGACATAACGTCCCAATGCAGTCAGATCAAGACCTGTTTCACGTGCTGCTTTGATATTTGCCGGCGGGTATTCAGCCAGACGATTTCTGACAACCTGAACATTCTGCATGACACCGGCTAGCGGGTTGTTGATTTCGTGTGCCAACCCGGCCGCCAGATGCCCCATTGAAACCATCTTTTCAGATTGGATGATACGCTCCTCAAGCAGGACGCGCTCGGTAACATCATCGACCCGGATCACGGCATCGACCCGGGTATCGTTCAGTAACGGGTAAACGGTCAGGTCGATATATTTTCTCGTCTTGGAGCCGGGGCAGGGAATTTTGCTGCGCGACTTTATCAGCCCCTCGGTTAAAGCTTGCTTTACACTGTCGAGAAAACAGCATTCGGGCCAGACTTCCGATAACTGTTTTCCTAAGGCCGCCTCTGCCGGCCAGGCCGCTAAAACCTCAGCCTCGCGATTCCAGACATTGACCACGAGTTTCTGATCGACCCCGACAAGTATGGACGGCATTGAATTGATGACATTTTTGAACTTGAGTTGAAGTCGGCGATAGTTTTCAGCACGTCGGGCGCATTGTGCGTAACAGAGCAGCGAACCCGATCTCCGCAGAGCAAGTTCACACAGTTCCAACAGAGCCTCTTTTTTCAGGGGCTTATCGATAAAATCAGCGGCCCCCCTCTTCATATAATCAGCCAATCGATCAATATCTGCAGAGTCAACCAGCATCACGACAGGACGATCGGGAGACGTTGAGATCGCTTCGCTGAGAAGTCTTCGGCCACCATCGTCGTGAATGTCGCTATCGAGCATGATCAAATCATAGTCTTTGTTTTTCAGCCAGGCCCGGCCAATTTCAACACTAACAGCGAAATCGATATCATAATATTCCACTAATGACTTGAACAACTCCGTCTCGGCGGTTAAAGCTGTTGTCACGGCCAGAACCTGTGCTTTAGATCGGGGTTCACCCTTCTGAGAAAGACAGGTCCGAACATATTGCGGTAATTGTTCGACGGCATTGAACGAGAGCTGATGGTCAATCAAAAAATCTCGCCAGGCGATCTGTTTTATCTGTTCACACCAATTACGGGTTACAAGAATCACAGGGACCCATGCGGCGGTACGGTAAAGCCCCCTGCGAATCAGCTTGGTCAGCTTTCCTCCATCCAGATCACCAATGGCGATGTCAATAATAACCAGGTCGAAAGATGTGACCCGCAACAGGTTATGTGCCTCTTCTCCAGATGAAGACTCGGCAAAGACTAAGCCCAACGATGCAAGGTGATCACGGATTATGCGTCGATCGGAAGCATTGGCATTAACGATTAATATGTTCTGGCGTGTTGTTTTCATTCGCTATCTTTAACGTCTTCAGCTCTTTATTATTACAGGATTAAAATTAAACACGTCTATTCCATCCCTTTTAGCTGAATTATTTCTGTGCGTCAATCAATAGCATGCTAATATTTATCAGGGGTTGCAGCAGCGGGAATCCTTGGGAACACCCTCCATGCACTTAATTGTAACAGGTTTATCAACGACAGCAAACTTGAGCATTTAGAGGAAAAAACATGTCATACCAACATCTACTTATGACAAGATCTGATCATATCTGCACCCTGACAGTCAACCGACCATCCTCCCTCAATTCTCTCACGCCTCAAGCAATAGATGAATTAATCCACGCTGTGAACGTCCTGGAAACAGATCAGGACACAAAAGTCGTGATTATGACCGGCAGTGGAAACAAGGCTTTTGTCGCAGGTGGTGATATTTCGATCATGCAGCCTTTACAGGCGTTGGAAGCGCGAAAAGTGGCTCAAAAAGCACAAAAATTATTCAACAACATCGAGTTCGGCCCCAAAATTTACATTGCTGCAATCAATGGATACGCTCTTGGTGCGGGATGTGAACTGGCGATGGCGTGTGATATCCGCATCGCGGCACAGGAAGCCCAATTGGGTCAACCAGAAGTTAAACTCGGTATTATTCCCGGCTGGGGAGGCACTCAGCGCCTTCCGCGCCTGGTCGGGAAAGGGAAAGCCAAAGAATTGATGATGACCGGTCGCATGATTGATGCATCAGAAGCAGAAAGGATCGGCCTGGTCAATAAAGTTGTCCCGCACATAGAACTTCTTCAGGAAGCCCAAATCATGGCTCGGCAAATTGCGGCACAATCTCAAATGGCCGTACGCCTGATCAAAGAAGCAGTTGACACCGGTCTGGAAATGGACATCGACAAGGCGTTTACCTATGAAGCTGACCTGTTTGGTCTTTGCTTTGCCGGACATGATCAAAAGGAAGGGATGAAAGCCTTTCTCGAAAAACGCAAAGCGGTCTGGAAAGATTGCTGATCACCATCTGCTGAGAGGTGTTCCCGCTCCTGCTTCCCTATATCGTATCAAGCCTGTTCTGATCTCCTCGACGCTGTCGTAAGGAACCCTGATGCCCCGGACCCCCCGCCCGATTTCGATGGCAGAGCCCGGGTCGCCATGAAAGTCGGACCCGCCGGTTACGATCAGGTTATGCTCTCTGGCCAAACGGATGAGCCGATCGGTTTCCTCCAGGCCGGAACCGTTATTGTAAGCCTCCAGCCCATCCAGCCCGAGAGATACGAGTTCTGCCACCAATTGCTCCAGTTTATTGCGATCACGGGTAATGTACGGCGGGTGGGCCAGAACAGCGATCCCCCACTGTGATGAATCAGGTTAATCGCCTCATCAACCGGGAAATATCGCTTCGGGACGTTGCAAGGAACAAGATAACGCTCGAAAGCTTCATCGTTATTCTTAACATAGCCGACCTGACGCAGAGCCTGGGCAATATGAGGGCGACCAATCGTTCCTCCCGCCAGAGTCTGAACCGTCTCAGGTTCGAGGGGGGCTCTGTGCTCACTCTCGAGTTTGACGTTGACACGTTCAATAATCTGTCGGTTGCGGGTTCGCCGGAACGCCTGAAACTCATCAAGAGCACGGATCAGATAAGGATCGCGATGATCAAAGCCGTAACCAAGCAGGTGCATATCACGATAATCAAACCATTGGGTCGACAATTCCACTGCCGGAATGACCTCGATTCCCTGCTCCTGCCCGGCTCTGATCGCCCGGTCGATCCCATCAATATTGTCATGATCGGCCAGAGCAATTGCCGCCAATCCGGCCTTCCGGGCAAAGGTTATCAGTTCTTCGGGGGAATAATAACCATCCGAGCAGGTGGAGTGAACATGTAAGTCTACATAAGTTAATTGCATAATCCTATTATCTCCATATTTTTATCCCGGACACCAGCCTTTTCTTATAAGTTCATCATTTTGCATACTTGACCATTCATGCGCCAACGTGTACACATGAAGAAGGAGAAAAAGTCCACTATGGATCCCAGACTGTCCGTTAAAAACCTGCAGAGTTATTTCTTTACTCGCAATGGCCTGATAAAAGCCGTTGATGATGTCTCTTTTACGATCCACCCGGGGGAGACCCTGGCTCTGGTTGGTGAATCGGGGTGCGGCAAATCAATGACAGCACTGTCCCTGCTGCGCCTTCTGCCGGAGCCGGGTCGAATCGTCGGAGGTGAGATAATCCTTGATGGGCACGACCTTCTCCTGCTCCCTGACAACGAAATACGCCGCATCCGCGGCAACGATATTTCAATGATTTTTCAGGAGCCTATGACATCCCTCAATCCCGTCCTGCGCATAGGTGAGCAGATTGCGGAAGTCATCCGGCTACATCGTGGATTATCTCCTCAGCAGGCCCTTGACGAAGCAGGCCGGCAACTGGCTCAGGTGGGAATTCCCGATCCGCAACGCCGTTTGCGTGACTATCCCACCAACTGTCGGGAGGTCAGCGCCAACGCGTTATGATTGCAATGGCCCTGGCCTGCGATCCAAAACTCCTGATTGCTGATGAACCGACAACCGCTCTGGATGTCACCATTCAGGCACAGATCATGGATCTTTTGCTGGGACTCAAACAGACCCGCAATATGGCAACCCTGTTAATCAGCCACGACCTGGGTGTCGTTGCAGGAAATGCCGACAAGCTGGCAGTCATGTATGCCGGTCAGATCGTTGAGAGCGGCACCGTTAAGCAGGTTTTTTCAAACCCGTTACACCCCTATACCCAAGGTCTTCTGAACTGCGTCCCCCGGCTTGGTCAAAAGCAGGAACTCCCGGCTATCGCGGGTCAGCTTCCTGATCCGAACAGCAAACAGGATGGTTGTCTCTTTGTGGATCGTTGCCCCTGCCCCTGTCCCCCTTGTGGAAACCAGTTGCCCCGGCTTGAGGAAGTTGAGCCGGAGCATTGGGTTCGTTGCTGGAGAAGATGACCCGTGGATCTCCTGGACGTTAAAAACCTGCGCAAAGGCTTTCGCGTTGATGACGCATTAGGCCGTCAAAGCGGACGCCTGATTGCTGTCGATGACGTCTCCTTTACGATTAACAAAGGAGAGACTCTCGGTTTGGTCGGTGAGTCCGGTTGTGGGAAATCGACCACCGGCAAACTGATCATGCAGCTTCAAAAACCGGATTCAGGTCAGATTTACTTTAATGGCCAAAATCTTTCAGAGCTACCTGCCGGTCAACTGCGGTCGCAGCGCAAGCAACTGCAAATGATTTTTCAGGATCCGTTTTCATCACTGAATCCACGGATGACAGTCGGCGCCATCTTAAGAGAACCTTTCGTCATTCACAAACTCGCACCAGCACGACAAATTCGTGATCGGGTTATTGCGTTACTGGAAAAGGTCGGTTTAAGTGCTGATCATGAAAACCGCTATCCGCATGAATTCTCCGGCGGCCAAAGACAGCGAGTGGGAATCGCCCGCGCCCTGGCGGTCGAACCGAAACTGATTATCGCAGACGAACCCGTTTCAGCCCTGGACCTGTCTATCCAGGCCCAGATCATTAACCTGCTCAAGGTATTACAGCAGGAGCACAACCTGAGCTATCTTTTTATCGCCCATGATCTGGCTGTTATTGAACATGTCAGCGACCGCATTGCCGTCATGTATCTGGGTCGTATCGTCGAGTTGACAACAGCTGACGAGCTTTACCTCAATCCGCGTCACCCATACACCGAGGCCCTGATGAACGCGGTGCCGGTACCTGATCCTGATGCTCCGCGCCCGGTTGCGCTGGAGGGAGAAATTCCGTCCCCAGTCAACCCTCCAGAGGGCTGTACATTTCATCCACGCTGCCCGTATGCCACTGATCTGTGCCGTAAATCGGTCCCGGATCTGACAGAATCAGGAAACAGTCATCTCGTTGCCTGCCATCACCATGAACAGGTCGGACAATATCTGGTCCATAAATCGCAACGTTGATCTGTCAACAGTCAGGCAGCTCGGTCATAATTAAATTTCAATGCAATATAGGTCAAACTGCGCTAAACTGTTCCCGATTTCAACAACCTGAACATATCAATATCGAACTCTCTGCCGCAAGCATGCCATGAACCCTAAAAACAGATCAAAATCGGACCATAGTCTCGGCTTGAGTACTCTGCAGGACATCAGTGCCCTCATCCTGAAATCGCATGACCTCGACGAAACACTCAGCAATATTGTCGATATTGTTGCCCGCCGAGCACAATCTGAGGTCTGTTCTTTATATCTGCTTGAAAATGACCAACAGACCCTGACCCTGCGTGCAACACGGGGGCTTGATCCCTCTGCGATCGGCAGAGTCAGCTTGAAAGTCGGTGAGGGCCTGACGGGCAAGGTCGCCGAAGAACAACGTCTGCTGGCCATCGACGAACCCCAGGAGCATCCTCAATACCGCCATTTTGCAGAAATCGGTGAAGAGCAGTTCCACTCGTTTGTCGGCATCCCGCTCTTTGATCGCAGCCAGTCAATCGGGGTTCTGGTTATCCAGACCCGTCAATCCAGAACCTTTACTGAAGAGGACAAAGCCACCCTGACGACCATCGCTTTTCAGGTGGCATCCATTGTCGTCAATGCCCGCTTGCTGGACACGATCGATAGTTACGAAACACCTGAAGCGGAGGAGGCCGAAACCACGGATCAACCAGCGGCCCCGCCGTCGACCCTGCGCGGCAAAGTGGCCTATCCTGGAGTTGTCACGGGCGCGGTGAATATCATAGATCAGAACTACGGTTTTGCTGATGTCTTTGATGAATGCAGTATCGACGTCAATGCCGAAATCAAACGCCTTGATGACGCCCTGCGCAAAACCCGCATTCAGACCCTCTATCTGGAAAAACGGGTCGCCGATCGCCTGACCCCGGAAGATGCAGCGATTTTCCACACCCACTTGATGATCCTCGAAGATCGCAGCTTTATCGAGCGCCTGCACGAAGAGATAGAGGAACGGCACAGTGCCCCCTACGCGCTGAAAAAAGTAATTTCCGGTTATCTTGATGCCTTCTCACGCATGGACGATGCCTATCTGCGGGAACGTGCTGCAGATATGGAAGACATCGGTCGGCGCTTGCTGGCCAATCTGGTGGGTAAGAACACAGAAGGGCTACACCTTCATCATGCCGGGATTTTAATTGCCGAAAAATTACTACCCTCGGACATGGCCATTCTGGATCATGATAAAATTCTGGGGGTTATTCTCGAATCGAACGAGGCTAATTCCCACTCGGTCATTATGGCCAAAGCACTCGGCATTCCCGCCGTTATCGGCGTCAAAGGTGCTGTTGCAGCGATCAAACCCGATGCCACGATCATCCTGGATGCCAATGCAGGCTGTGTCTACCACAATCCGAGTCCAACCATTATTGAAGAATATCAGCGGCTGGAACAGGATCGACTTCAGGAGCAGCTGCAACTCAGTGCCTTGCGTGATCTCCCTGCCCTGACCAGAGATGGACAGCGGATCCACTTGCGGGCTAATATCGGTCTGGTCAGCGATGTCGGTATCGCCCATAAACATGGAGCAGAAGGAGTTGGGCTTTACCGCACCGAATTCCCCTACATGGCCCGCAGCACATTTCCCGACCGTGAAGACCAGTATCAACTCTACAAAAAAGTCATTGAAGATTTTAACGGCCAGCCTGTAACAATCCGCACTCTCGATATCGGCGGCGACAAGGTCCTCCCCTATTTCACTCCCCCCCGTGAAGATAACCCTTTTATGGGATGGCGTTCAGTCAGGGTGAGCCTGGACAACCGTGAGATTTTCCAGACCCAGATCGAAGCAGTTCTTATGGCCGCAGTTCATGGGACAACCCGTTTGCTGTTCCCGATGATTTCCACTATGGAAGAGATTCGCACCTGCAAATCGATTATTCAAGATGCGGTGAAGCAACTTGAACAAGACGGTCTGGACTATAATCAGGATATTCCGGTCGGGGCCATGATTGAAGTTCCGGCAGCCGTCAGACTGGCCCCTCATCTGGCGAAAGAAGTCGACTTCTTTGCCCTCGGAACCAATGACCTGATTCAATATCTCCTTGCTGCAGACCGCTCAAATCCCCGAGTTCAAAGCTATTACGATCCACTTCATCCTGCCGTTCTGCTCTCCCTTGAGAGTCTTGCCGAAGTGGTTAACAAAAATGGGATCGACCTCTGCCTGTGTGGAGAGATGGCGTCTGATCCCGCCTGTCTTCTGGCTCTGATCGGTCTTAATTTTCGTGAGTTTTCGTTATCGGCTCCCTGCTTACCGAGACTTAAGCGTTTTATCAACAGGATCGATACCTCAGAGGCCAGAGCATTGGCACAAGAGATTCTGCTGGAATCTGACAGCAGTCAAATTCGGAGCATGCTCGAACAGGCGTTAGAGCAACTCCCCCCTTCAGGTTATTAACCCTCCCGCATCCAGCAATGTCTGCTGGACGCGGGAAGGTTACCTTTTGGAAAACGCTCAATCGAGAACAACCAGCAAATCCCCCTGCTCCACCTGATCCCCTTCACCAAAGAGCAGTTCCCTGACAACCCCGTTCTTTGAAGCTTTGATATTCGTCTCCATCTTCATGGCTTCCGTCACCAGCAGAACATCGCCCTCCTCAACCTCATCCCCGACCTTAACCGAGAGCTTGAAGATTTTACCCGGCATCGGAGCACCGATTTCGTGCCCATTATCAGGATCGGCTTTAAGGTGGCTGTGCTCATCTGTTTCTGCCGACAGATCTTTCACCGTTGCACTCCGCGGTTCGCCGTTCAGCTCGAAATAGATGTGCCGCGTGCCATCTTCCCTGACCCGTCCGATAGCATTCAATTTAACAATGAGGGTCTTACCCTCCTCGATATCGATGGTGACTTCATCACCGATATCCAGACCATAGAAAAACACAGGTGTCGGTAAAACCGAGGTATCACTGTAGTCCTGACGGAAGCGGTCAAATTCCTCAAACACCCCGGGGTACAAAACTGCGGACAGGACATCGCGATCGCTCAGCTTGTGATCAAGCTTTTGTTCCAGTTCATCCTTTTTAAGGGCGAAATCAACCGGCTCAAGCAATTCTCCGGGGCGGCAGGTCAACGGAATCTCATTTTGAGAATAATCTTCTGCAGCTCCTTCGGAAAACCGCCGTAAGGTTGACCGATCATCCCCTTGAAAAAATCGATCACCCCCTGCGGAAAAGTCAGTTCATGACCACGTTCAAAAACATCCTTCGGCTCAAGATTATTCTGAATCATGAACATCGCCATATCGCCTACGATTTTTGATGATGGCGTGACCTTGACCAGATCGCCGAACATATCATTGACCTTGCGGTACATCTCTTTGCACTCCTCCCAGCGATGCCCCAAACCCAGACCTTCGACCTGTGGTTTATAGTTGGAATACTGGCCTCCTGGAATTTCATGATTATAAACCTGGGCAGTCCCACTACGTAACTCAGACTCAAATGGTGCATAGTAGGTTCGGCAAGTCTCCCAATAATTGGCTAATTGCTGTAAACCGTCCCGATCCAACTGAGGATCCCAGATCGTTCCTTCCAGAGCCGCCAGTAAAGCATTCATATTGGGCTGGGACGTCAGACCGGAAACCGATGACAGCGCCGTGTCGACAATATCACAGCCAGCCTGGGTGGCTGTCAGTAACATCGCCCCACCGTTACTTGAGGTATCGTGGGTGTGCAGATGAATCGGCAGCCCAATCTCATTTTTCAGCGCCTTGATCAATTTTTCAGCGGCGAAAGGTTTAATCAGCCCGGCCATATCCTTAATCGCCAGAATATGAGCTCCCATATTCTCGAGCTCTTTGGCCATATTGACGTAGTACTCCAGCGGATATTTATCGCGCTTGGGATCGAGGATATCACCGGTATAACAGATCGCCGCTTCGCAGATGGAACCACTTTTCTGGACCGCCTCCATTGCCACCCTCATCCCCCTGGTCCAGTTGAGGGAATCGAACACACGGAAGACATCGATGCCGCTCTCGGCCGATTTGGCGACAAACTCCTGAATGACATTGTCAGGATAGTTGGTATAGCCGACCGCATTGGACCCGCGCAGCAACATCTGAAACAGAATATTCGGAATTTTAGCCCGTAATCGGTCAAGCCGTTCCCAGGGGTCTTCGCGCAGAAAGCGCATCGAGACGTCATAAGTTGCCCCTCCCCACATTTCGAGGGAAACAAGCCACCACCCAGATGAGCCGTCGCTTCAGCGATCCGATCCAGATCAAACGTCCTGAACCGGGTTGCCACAATCGACTGATGAGCGTCACGCATCGTCGTGTCGGTCACCAGCAACTGTTTATGATTGCGAGCCCACTGAGCCAATCCCTCCGGTCCCTTTTCACGCAGGATATCGCGGGTTCCCCGTGGATGTTGTTGCCCGTAGGCAATTTCGGGCACATCGGGTTCGCGCAACGAGGCGACATGAAGCGCTTTCTCAGGAGCAATGCCGGGATAACCGTTGACGGAGGTGTGACCAATAAAATTGAGAATTTTGTTTGCGCGGTCTTTCTTTATGCGCAGATCAAACACTTCGGGATGCTCATCGAGAAATGAGGTGTCACATCTCCCTCAATAAAACCGGATGGGTAATCACCTTTTCGAGGAAACCGATATTTGTTTAACACCACGAATGCGAAACTCCTGGAGGGAGCGATGCATCGTCCGTGCGGCATCCTCAAAGGTCAACCCCAGGTCGAAATTTTAACCAGCAATGAATCATAATGGGGGTTATGTGTGCCCCGGCATATCCAGCCGCCGCATCCAGTCGAACACCAAATCCGGCTGCAGTCCGATAAGCCTTAATCGTCCCGAAATCAGGGGCAAAATTATTGGTCGGGTCTTCGGTCGTAATCCTTGATTGGATAGCATAGCCCCTTAATTCAATGTCCTCCTGCTGTTGATTCGAATCTCGGGATCTGACAATCGATAGCCCTCGGCAACACGAATCTGCGCCTGGACCAGATTACGCATCGTCACGAGTTCGGTAACCGTATGCTCAACCTGAATGCGCGGATTAACCTCTATAAAATAGAAGTTTTCATCTTTATCCATCAAAAATTCGACGGTCCCGGCGTTGATGTAGCCGACCGAACTTGCCATTTTCAAGGCATAATCACACAATTCATTCCGCTTTTCTTCGGTCAGGTAGAGGGATGGTGCGATTTCTATAACCTTTTGATGGCGACGTTGAATCGAACAATCACGCTCGTAAAAATGCACCAGGTTGCCATGCCTGTCACCCAGAACCTGAACTTCGACATGCTTTGGGTTTTCGATATATTTTTCCAGAAAGATGGTCGAATCACCAAAAGCGGCCTGAGCTTCAGAGGCAGCACTCTTGAGTCCCTCAAGCAATTCTTTCTGGTTGTAAGCAACGCGCATACCGCGACCACCACCTCCGGCACTGGCCTTGACAATAATCGGGTAGCCCGACATTTTGGCGAAAATAAGCGCTTCCTCCTCTGCCCGAACCGGATTTTCCGTCCCCGGGACAATCGGAACTCCAGCATCAATCGCGACCTGACGCCCGGAGACCTTGTCCCCCAACCGTCGCTGAATCTCAGGAGTCGGACCGATAAAGACAATCCCCGCCCGTTCACACGCTTCTGCAAACTCAGCATTTTCTGACAAAAAACCATAGCCTGGATGAATCGCGTCAACATTTTTCTTGCGGGCCAGGTCGATAATTTCATCAATCCCCAGATAGGCATCAATGGGCCCTTTGCCATGTCCGATCAAATAAGCTTCATCAGCTTTATAGCGGTGTAGTGACAACCGATCCTGTTCCGAGTAGATGGCCACCGTTGAAATACCCAGTTCAGTGCAGGCACGAAAGATCCTAATAGCTATTTCGCCGCGGTTCGCTGCCATTATTTTCTTGAATTTAGTGATCGCCATAGCGGCCTCTCCTCTTGATAAGCAATGGTTTACCAAATTTGTATATTTTTGAGATTACTAAATTTTTTTTACTTAAATTTAAATTTTCAACTTTAATTTTCAACTAGTTAGACAGAATTAAAAACAATAAGACTAAAATAAAAGGCACCGTGTCAAGCTAGAATGCCGTTCTACCCAACAAAAACAAAAAAACAGAACGGGAGAAAGCAGGGTTGTAAAAAATTATCGACAGGATAGATTACGGATTGAAATAGTTCAGGAATAAACGCTTAAGCGGGCTATGCCGGACACCCCTTCCGATGTCACGGGAGGGGTATAATCAGATCCAGACAATTCAGAGCCTGTCACCTCAGCATCAGAATGACCTGCTCCTTCTTTCGAGCTTTCGAGCGCCGATGAAACTTCATTTGAAATTTCCATGCGAGCCTTCGCGGCCATGGCCTGGGCCTTTTGTGCAACCTTCATGTCCTGTGCACTCGGCTGGGAAGGAGCCAGAGCAGCAGCGCGGACCTGCTCGGCCTTCTGCAGTGTCGCTTCGGGATCTCCCTTGATTGGAGAGACGTCAATACTGACCTCACCATCGGTGACATAGGTTTTACCATCTGGACCACGCTTTGTCGTATAACTCGGCGCCCCCGCATAAGCCCCCCCCGCCGAAGCGTGAGCGGCTTCATGGGCGCGGACCTCACGGTCACGGATTTGCAGTTTGCGAATCTCTTCCGCGTCACGACTCAGTTCGACGGAATCCTTCTTGCGACCGTCCGCTGCCACCTCATTCCGCCCGGGGACAGTTCTCCCCTCGCCCCTTGAACGGCCCTCCTCAAGCTCCTGTGAGCCCCGGACATCACTTGCCTGACCGGAGGCAGGAGCAGTTATCCCCGACCGATCTGAGGCAAAAAAATTAACCACAGATGAAGATGTGTATTCAAAAGATTTCAGCACTCTCTTCAGCTCCTCTTCTTTCTTGCCAATATAGCACCGACAAACATTAAAATCAATCAACATGAGATATGCAGTATTTTAATCCTTCATCTAATTTATTGGTTCATTATTTATTTGTATGCTACGCTGACGTCAAACAAATGACGCACGGGGGATCAGTTCAATGGTAGAAAAATCACAAATCCTTCTAATTGATGATGAAGCCGACAGCTGTAAGGCATTGTCTGTTCTGCTGACTCAGGCAGGATACAGTGTCAAAAGCTGCCAATCCGGCGAACAAGCTCTCAGCCTGATGAAACACCGGAGCTTTGATCTGATTATCAGCGACCTGCTTCTTCCCGGTGTCAGCGGCATCGATATTCTCAAGCAGGTCAAAGAGCACTCTCCTGAAATCTGCGTCATCCTGATTACCGGCAACGCTCGGCAGAGACGGCTGTCGAAGCAATGAAAGAAGGGGCTCTCGACTACATCACCAAACCTTTTAATTTTGAAAGACTGAAACTTCAAGTGGCCAAGGCGCTGGAAAAAAGTCGACTGGTCATGGAGAATCAATACCTGAGGCAACAGCTCCACGGCCGCTATCGCTTTGACAACATCATCGGCACCAGTCAGGCCATGCAACAGGTCTTCTCCCGTATGGAAAAAGTGGCCGGAACCGATTCGACCATCCTCATTCTGGGGGCGTCGGGGACCGGTAAAGAGTTGGTTGCCAAGGCAATTCACTACAACAGTCCACGTAAGGACAGGCCCTTTATCGCCATCAACTGTGGTGCGATCCCGGCGGAACTGCTTGAATCTGAACTGTTCGGCCATGTCAAAGGTGCTTTTACCAGTGCCATTGCCGACAAACCGGGGAAATTTGAAGTTGCCAACGGCGGGACGATATTTCTTGACGAAATCGGCAACATGCCCCTGCAACTGCAGATGAAATTATTGCGAGTCCTGCAGGAGCACGAATTTGAGCGGGTCGGTTCAAGCCAAAAGACACGACTCGATATTCGCCTGATTTCAGCAACCAATGCCGATCTTAAACGACAAGTGCAGGTCGGACTCTTCAGGGAAGATCTGTATTACCGCCTCAACGTCATTCCGATTCACCTGCCACCGCTCAAAGAACGCCGTGGGGACATCCCCCAGCTCGCACGCTATTTTCTGGAAAAAATCTGTAAAGAGATGGATCGCCCGCTCATTCAGATCGGTCATGACGCCATGCAGGCGATGGAACTGTATGACTGGCCCGGAAATGTCCGGGAAATGGAAAATATTATCGAACGCACCATCGCCCTGACCGATAACAGTGTCATCAGTTGCAACGATCTGCCACCCGATATCGGCCGACAGGCAGCACCGGCAACCCTGAATGCCCCCAGGTGACAAGTGATGGTGTTGATATGAATGGTATGATCGCCGATATCGAACGAGCGATGATCGAACAGGCAATAGTTCTCGGACAGGGAGTCAAGGCGCGCGCAGCAGAACTTCTGAATATCAATCGCACGACCTTGGTCGAAAAGATCAAACGTCTTAAGATTGTAGATTAATTTAAAAGAGCCCATCCGGATATATCTGGATGGGCTCTTTTTTATTTCATTTTCTTTTCCATCTTTTTGCGATCGTTAGCATCGAGATAACGCTTACGCAAGCGGATTGATTCCGGTGTAATCTCAACCAGTTCATCATCGGCGATATACTCAAGCGCCTGCTCAAGCGACAGAACCCTGGCCGGAGTCAAACGAACCGCCTCATCGCTACCGGAAGCACGCACGTTAGTCAGCTTCTTTCCCCGGCACGAATTGACCACCAGGTCATTTTCTTTGGCGTGCTGTCCCAGAATCATTCCTTCATAAACCTGCACCCCCGGCCCGACAAACAAAATACCGCGATCCTGCAGATTGAACAGTGAATAGGCAACCGTCTCGCCCGCTTCCATGGCGATCAGCACACCATTCTTCCGCCCCTCGATCGGCCCTTTGTATGGAGCATAATCATGAAAGCTGTGGTTCATCACCCCGGTGCCACGGGTGTCGGTTAAAAACTCGGTGCGGAAACCGATCAGGCCACGGGCGGGAATCAGAAATTCAATGCGATTAATTCCGTCCATGCTCTGCATAGAAGTCATTTCAGCTTTACGCATACCCAGCTTTTCAATGACCGTTCCCTGGTGCTCTTCCGGAACATCGATCGACAGGTACTCAATCGGTTCGCAACGGACGCCATCAATCTCGCGGTAGATAACTTCCGGTTTGAAACCGACAGCTCAAACCTTCACGGCGCATATTTTCGATCAGAATTGACAAGTGGAGCTCACCACGACCGGAAACCTTGAAGGTATCGGTGTTGTCGGTATCCTCAACGCGGAGTGAGACGTTGGTGCGCAACTCTTTCATCAAGCGCTCGCGGATATTACGTGATGTCACCCATTTTCCTTCGCGGCCAGCGAAAGGTGAGTTATTAACAATGAAGTTCATCGACAGGGTCGGTTCGTCGATCGCGACATAGGGCAGCGCTTCCGGCTGATCAACACTGGCCAGGGTTTCGCTGATGCCCAACTCTTCAAAGCCAGCGATGGTAACAATATCTCCCGCTCTGGCCTCCTGCAGTTCAACCTGCTGCAAGCCCTGATAACCAAGCAACTTGCTGATCCGCCCGGTTGTCACCTTGCCTTCACGATCGATACGAGCCACGGTCTCTCCAGCTTTGACGCGACCGTTAAAATCTTGCCGGTTGCGGTTCGACCGATGAACTTGTTGTAATCGATATTCGTAACCAGCATCTGAAACGGTGCATCGGCGTCAGCTCGCGGTGGATCAACCCGCTCACGAATCATCTGGAACAGCGGCTCGAGGTTATCCGACTCGTCCTCCAGTTCCCTTTTAGCGATCCCCAGCTTGGCACTGGCGTAGACAATCGGAAAGTCGAGCTGATCCTCGTTGGCATTCAATTCACAGAAAAGGTCGAAGACCATGTCGACAACTTCTTCAGGACGTGAGCCCGGACGATCGATTTTATTAATGACAACAATCGGTTTAATGCCCAGGTCAAGTGATTTTTCAGCACGAAGCGGGTCTGTGGCATCGGACCGTCAAAGCATCGACCAATAGCAGAACGGAATCGACCATCTTCAAATCCGTTCAACCTCACCACCGAAGTCGGCGTGACCGGGAGTATCGACAATATTGATCTTAAGGTCGCCGTGATGGACAGAAAGATTTTTTGATAAAATGGTGATGCCGCGCTCTTTTTCCAGATCATTGCTGTCCATGACCCGTTCTGTAATCACCTGATTTCGCGAAAACCCCGGACTGAATCAACATGGCATCAACCAGAGTGGTCTTTCCATGGTCAACGTGAGCGATGATGGCAATGTTACGTATTTTTTCAGGCATAAGCTAAACCCTTTATAAATGGTATTTTTTTCAAAAGAGCGGGATTATGACAGAAAGCCCGTGGCATGCCAAGGAAATAAGGACATCCTCCCAAAAACTGTCGGGCTCCGGCGACATCAGTGATTTCTTGACAGTCCCGCCCCTTCCTGACTATCTTCACGAAATCTGCCGGCTCAAATGTTTTCATAAACCAAATTGATTAGGGACTGACACGATGAGTCAAAAAAATATCATTCTGACAGGGTTCATGGGAACCGGGAAAAGCACCTTAGGCCGTCGGCTGGCCCTGGAGCTGGGTTACCGGTTTATCGACACCGACACTGAAATTGAATCCCGCGTCGGCCGGACCATCGCCGAGCTATTTCAAGAGCAGGGAGAACAGATTTTCAGGCAGAGGGAAGAAGAGCTGGTCCGGGAATTGGCCCGGCAACAAGGACTGGTGATTTCGACCGGCGGCGGACTGGTGATGAACCCCAGAAATGTCACGGCCCTTCAAGCCAGCGGTCAAATCATCTGCCTGACTGCCAGCCCCGAAGAAATTCTCGAACGCGTGTCCGCTCAGCAACATATCCGCCCCTTGCTGCAAGAAAAGAACCCCTTGAATAAAATCAAAGTCATGCTTCAAGAAAGAGATCCTATCTATTCAAGTTTTAAGCAGTTTTCAACCTCAAAAAAAACTCAGGAAGAACTCGTATCCCAACTTCTGGAGTGGATCAGGAACAGCTGAAATCAGAGGTACAGCCTTTTAAAGCACTCCGACATTGCGGAGGCCCTCCGGTCGCCAGGCCGGGGAAATAACATGACTGCCCTTCCCTTTAACTCCGAGCAAACGACCCGACATGACCGAGAATTCACCATAGCGATCATTCACAAGATCCAGCGATTGAGTCAACTGTTCGGCCCGCCGATCTTCTTCCAGCAGGGACATTTGAGCGTCGTGATATTGAAGATTCGACAACCGCACCCCCAGCAGACGCACGGGATGGGTCAGCAGCAGACCATCCATAATCTGTGTGGCCGCATGATAAATATCCTCGCTGCAGCAGATCGGCGCGGGCTGTATCTGTTGGCGGGTGAAGGTAGAAAAGTCGGTGTATCGCACGGTCAGGGTCACTGTTTCACCCCGCACCCGGTAACGCCTGGCGCGGCGACCAACCATTTCAGCCAGTTGCAGCAGAAAGAGGGAGATCTCGTCACGCCCTGAAACATCTTCCCTCAGGGTCATGCTGTGCCCGACAGTTTTCACCTCCGGCTCCTGATCGGGCGGAACCACCGGGCTTGCATCAATCCCGCGCCCCATCAGGGCTAATTTCGAGCCGACAAGACCGAACTCGGCCTTTAATTCCCGCACAGGAAAACGTCCCAGCTGGCCACAGGTAAAAATTCCCATCCGATTCAGCTTTCGTTCTGTCTTGCGCCCGATTCCGCACAGCGCTCCGACCGGCACAGAGGCCAGAAGGTTGTCAATCCGATTATGCCCGATCAAAGTCAGACCATCCGGCTTATCCATACCAGAAGCCAGCTTTGCCAACAGCTTATTGGGAGCGACACCGATGGAGCAGGTCAACCCCAGACGGGCCTTGATACGCGATTTGATCAGATAGGCAATCCGCTTAATACCGCCAAAAAAATCAAGCGAGCCGGTCACATCGAGGAAGGCTTCATCCACAGAAAAAATTTCGACCAGAGGACTGTAATCGCGAAAAATATTAATGATACGACTGGAGACATCGGTATAAAGACGGTTGTGAGCAGCGACCAGGGTCAAACTCGGGCACTTCTGTTTTGCCTCATGCAGAGTCATCCCGGTCTTGACGCCACAGGCCCGCGCCTCGTAAGACGCAGTCAGGATCACGCTGCGTTCCCGACTGCCGACCACGGCAACAGGTCGGCCGCGCAACACAGGGTTGGACTGCTGCTCAACCGAAGCGAAAAAAGCATTCATGTCGATATGCATGATGACACGGGACAACTTTGCTACAAAGCCTCAATCTGCTCAAGCCGCCACTGTACTTTAGTCAGGTTAAAACTGAGTTCGTAAAGAGCGCCACCATCAGTCACATGAAAATAGATCAGAGTCGATGTGCCATGCCTCTCGCGCCAGCTGTTGGTGATCTGCTCCACTCGATGCTGTTTGTGATTCAGATCAAACCAGACCGGCCTGATCCTTCCTCCAGGACCATGAACAACACCGACCCGGATTCCTTCAATGCAGTCATCCATCATCATAGCTCCAACCGACGGACAAGACCGGTGACCTTTCCGACAATGTAAATCTCACCATCTTCAGGCTTCAGAATAATCGCTTCCATTGATGAATTTTCAGGCTGCAGTCGAATCCGCCCGGACTCCTTAAAAAAAACGCTTCAGCGTCGCTTCGCCATCGACCATGACCACGACGATATCGCCATTGTCCGCGGTTTTCTGTGGCCGAACCACAGCAAGGTCCCCATCCATGACATGGGCGTTAATCATCGATTCACCACAGACCCTCAGCAGAAAAGAGCCCTCCCCTCTAATCAAGCTGGTATCGATATCGAGATGTTCTTCAACTTCCTCCAGTGCTGCGGTCAAAGGCCCCGCAGCAACCTCTCCAACCAGAGGCAACGACTTCGATACGGAACGACGGCTCAGGACAATCCCTCGCGACTGTCCCGTCGCCCGACCGATATAGCCTTTTTTTTCCAGGGCAGAGAGATGCCGGATAACTCCGAGATTGCCTTTAATGCCGAGATGATCAGCTATTTCCCTCAGAGTTGGAGCAAAGCCGTCACGCTCTGTTGCCCGGACAATAAAATCATAGACCTGTCGCTGTCGGAGTGTCAGTTTGTTCATAAAATCTCCTGATAGTTACCTTAAAGTAACTATCAGGAGATCGACCTCATGTCAATAGGTGTTAATAACAAAACACAACCCACCAGCTCTTCCCGATCGGTCGCGGGATCAGACAATTAGCTCCCTCTCCATGTCGGCATCGGGAAACCATGCTTCGTTTCATATTGAGTAGACACTGGACAGATGAGAGGACATAATCAGACAGTCCTTTCATAGACCTCGCTATAGCACCGACGAACACTCGACCAATAAGTCGTCATAAAAGAAATGGAAGTAATGGTTATGGACAAACATCTGAATCTTTTAAAAAAGCTGATCAGCTGCTGCGATGCTGACGGCTTAAGTGTCCGACATGAAGGGCTGGAAAGCGAGCTGACCGAGCTGAAGAGAGAATTTTCCAAAATTCTTGAGGATAAGCTTGAGTTCGAAGAGATCGCCGATCACCTGTTCGATGGTCTGTATATCTCTGATGGCGATGGCAAGACTTTATTTGTAAACAAGGCATTCACACGCATTTCGGGTGTTGAAAAAGATCAGATTACCGGCCTCAACATGCGCGATATAGAAAAAGCCGGGCTCTTCTTCAAAAATCCCGTCACGATCGAAAGTGATAAAAAAATAAAAAAAATCATCAATTCAATTGGAGAAAGCCTCGTTAACCATAACAAAATGCTGATCACTGGCTCACCCATATTCGATGCTGATGGTAACGTCAAGAAAGTTGTCGTCAACAACCGTGCAGTCACCGATCTTGATGAAATCAAATTTCAGCTTGAAAACACTCAGAATAAGCTGAAGGCGTTTGAAAAGGAGAACCATCTCAAAAGTTTCGAGCTGAAACATCTGAGAAAAAAACGCATTGCCGAAAGCGCTTTCATCGGGGAATGTCTGGCATTGAAAAACATAAAAACCCTGATCGAACAGGTCGCCCCGACCGATGCATCAGTATTGATCACCGGTGGCACCGGAACCGGAAAAGAAATTGTAGCCAATGAAATTGTAAAAAACAGTCCCCGTAACGATAAACCATTTATCAAAATGAACTGCAGCGCCATCCCTGAGAACCTGCTCGAAAGTGAATTATTCGGCTACGAAAAAGGGGCGTTTACCGGCGCCAGCAAGGAAGGTAAGCCGGGCCTTTTTGAAATTGCCAATGAAGGCACCCTGCTACTTGATGAAATCGGCGATATGCCGATGGACCTGCAGTGTAAAATTCTGAGAGTATTACAGGAGCAGGAAATCAAGCGTATCGGTGCCCATAAACCGATATCGGTTAACGTCAGGATTATCTCTGCAACCAACAAAAACATCGACCAGGCGGCCCGGCAGGGAACATTCAGAGAAGATCTGCTTTACAGGATAAACGTCATCCCCATAAACCTCCCTCCCCTGGCTGAACGCAGTGGCGACATCCGCTTGCTGCAGCAGTCTTTTCTGGCCAAATACAACAAAAAATATGTCAAACAGCTGAGCCTTGATGAAAAAACCATTTCTATTTTAGAAAGCTACAGCTGGCCGGGCAATATTCGCGAACTTGAAAATGTCATAGAGCGACTGGTCATTATCGCCCCGAACACCTCTGCGGCTTACGACATGGTTCTATCCATGTTACAGGTGGAAACCGACGCTCCTGCTGATGAATTTGCAAAACCCTATAAAGATATTGTCCAGGACTTCGAGCGCAGGCTCCTCATAAAAGCGCTTGAACGTTTCAAAACGACGACGCATGCGGCAAAGGCCCTGCAACTGGATCAATCCACGATTGTAAAAAAGAAACAGCGCCTCGGAATAAGCTGATTCCTTTCAATTGAAACAGGAGTCGCTCACATTTCCAACCTGCTGCCGGATAATGACATCACACCCTCCTATGTGTAAAACCTGCCCTCGACCCGCAACCAAGACCTATGAATTATTTCATAGAAATATGAAATAATTCATAGACTCCGACACTTGCCCCACCACAAAGCCCGATTTTTACAGCGTAATCTCATGACTGAAATTGGCATGTCTATTGCGATTCCTGTGAAGCCACAACGCTTCCGCAAGACGTTCACCAGGGATAGAGAGCTCTCTTTGGGCTTCAAAAATAAATGAAAGGGAAAACAATGGAAATGGATGATTATGCAGATCAAGGTTCTGTCAGTCGCATCGTTTCGTTCCGCGTGAACAACGATGAATACCGTAAACTGAAAAAGATCAGCCGTGAATCGGGAACAACCCTGTCCTCACTGCTCCGCAAGATGTTCACACAGATGGACCCTCACTGCATCGACAGGGGAACAGACAAATACAGGGCCTGAACTGGGACAATCGCCCGTCAGGAGGGAAGATAACATCTACAGACGTTCATTCTGAATATCGGCACATATGAAAGCAGATTTCTCCATAAATCCGACATGAATGTGCCAAACGACAAGCGGATCTGCCGAAAAACAGGACGGCCGGATCAATGATTGAGAGCAGTGAATGACAGACAGGGTCCCACCCGCGCGGGGCCCTGTCTCTTTCTTCCTGCCATCTTAATTGTCACACCTTCTCGGCAATGATCTTATAGGTTTTGGAAATCAATTGTGTTCGGGAATTGACCTGAAGTTTACCGTAAAGGTTATCCAGGTGCCGCTTGATGGTGTTCACTGAAATACTCAAACTGTCAGCCATCTCCCTGTTACTCATCCCTTTATCAACCAGTCTCAAAACATCAATTTCCCTTGCGGTCAGCAGATCTCTCAGGGTTGAGGTAATCGTCAACGGTTTTTCTGTTTCCAGAAAACAATCGCATGTTGACGGTGAGAACCTGGAATTGGACAGTATTTGGCAGACAGGTTATCGTGATTGACCAGACCATACTTCCCCTGGTGACAGGCATTTTGTTTCAGCAAGCCGGAAACTTCAGATGTCGGGATATGCTGGTCAGCGTATTGCTTTGCAGTCGAATTGGCATACTGAATGGTGTAATCAGCATCGGTAATCAAAATTCCTTGCGGAACCTGATCGATAGAGTGACAGATGGCCTTATTGAGGAAGGCCTTCTCGTCCCCCCCCAACGATTTTACGATGGCCATACTGAGAAACCGGCTGATGATCGACACGGCCTTGAGATCGCTGGACGTAAAGGGCCCTTCTTCTAAATCGCGACCAAAATTAAGAGTACCGATAACATCATCTCCACTGACAATGGGAGACTGCATGGCAAAATCGATGGACGCTGCACCAACAATATTGTAAACGGGGTGATGCTGCCAACCCTTCAGCCCCAACAAGACCTGGGACTGGTTGGGAACCCTTTGTCGGGTAATCCAGTGTCGCAGGGGGTCTAAATCGCGCCCCTGCTTCTCGTAATAGAGCAGAAAATCACGATCAACTCCCCTGGCACTGATTCGTTTCGGTTCAATCCGATTCGGTTGCAGCAGATAGAGAGCGGTCGCATGAGCCGGGATCAGGTGGGTGATGGTATTAAGGTACTCCGATTCGAGACTTTCCAGGTCCTGCTTGTTGGAAATTGAAGAAATAATCTCTTCCAGTACTGCCAGAGTCCTTTGTCCATTCGGGTCTTCACCATAATGTCTCATCATAATCAAACCGATTCTGACTGTTCCGCCATAAAAGTGATGATATCTGGTTAAATTATCTTATTCCACCCCGGGAAAACAATTATAATTGTAGGACACAACATGGATCATTCATCTAAAAAGCGTAGGTAAATTTGGCCCAGACATTGAGCCCTTCCGTTTTATTTTTTGCTCCCGTTTCAAATTGGCTGCGCAGGGAGAAAAACATATTTTGTGGTTATACCAGACCCCCGGGCCAACGGCGAACACCCGGCTGCGATTACCTTCGTCATCTTTTAACAATGCCTGAACGGCAGCGGGAATAGCATCATTCAGATCATACGAGTCATCCGTGGTCTGGACATAATAGTATCCATTGATACCAGCTCGAAAAGAAGGCGTAAAAGCATAAGAGGCTGAATAGTCGACATGAAATTCCTGCCCCGGATCACGGTCAACTTCAAAACCGTAGACTGTCGCCGAGTTGTCTTCGGTCGTGTTGAAATCATACATGAATTTCCCCGAAAATTCCCACTTATCGTGCATGTAGGTCACAGCAACAATCGGCTCAAAAGTCCAGAAGTTTTGCCCGACGGAGGCCAGATTGCCTTCATCCTGACCAAGAGGAACATAGATATCTGCCGGCGAAGCAGCAATATGCAACTTGCCCTGGTTGAGATGCCAGGCCAGGACAAAAGGATTAACAATCACATAGGGAATCCCACTGTCGCTGTATGATTTTTTGTTTTGGGACCGACCGGGGACTTAAAATCGATATCAACATCCAGCACGGGAATAAAGGTGTGCATACAGAGATTAGCACCTAAAATTTCTTGTTCACTCACCCATAAGAAACGAAAACATTGGCCCAAACAGACAGCTCATCAAATGCCTCAACGTCATCCCCATTGTTGTCCTTCATCTCGTCGGCACTATAATAATTAAGATAATTAAGAAAATAAAACCCCGGAGGTGGAACGGCCCCACTCATAAAAGCTTCTGCACCGTTGGGATAACTCTGTCCCCCTCCGGCGAAAACCGGGTTGACTCCACAGATAAAAAAAGCGGCCAAGCAACAAACAGTGATTTTCCTCATAATTTACCTTCTTTCATATTGTTTATTCCGCCTCTGATGCCTCTTTGTAAAAGCTGGATGCGAAGCGATGAGCAGATGCCATCTGAACAACCAACCTCTCCCCCGGAACCAGGCCCGGAAAAAGATCCTCTCGGTCAAAACCCGACACCCGGTTCTCTTCTTTTCATCCCCCTGCACGCCCTTTCATCCATTCGGCAATCAGGAAAAATGGATAGCCTAAAATGAACAACAAAGGACCGGGCCGGATCGCCATACAGATCATTTTGGCAAATTCTTTAGGGGTTAAATACATCTTGGAAGGCCATGCCCCATCAACTGCCCGGTAATCTCAATGGAATACCCTTTGCGCCCTACTTTAGAGACAACCATCATCGGCTGCCCTTTATCTGATATCACGCTTGTCTTCATATCTGTTCCATTTTTTTAAAATCAAGTAATTTATATGTCTCAATCGATCACACGTCTTTCTCTGACAAGTTTTAGTTCCAAGGGCAACCGGCAGCCGGACAGCTGCCGGTTGCCCCGGCAGCAAAACCAGGAAGAGAAGCTAACGATTCCACCAGCGCTTTTTCATTTTCAAATCGTCAGCGATGACCTGAACGGCATTGTAACCACAGGCGCCACCGATACTTCCGCTGGGATGAGTGCTTGCACCACACATATACAGATTTTTATATGGTGTTTTGTAGGGATCATACTCCACAAAGGGGCGCATGGTGGTCAATTGATCCTGAGTCATTTCGCCATGATTAAAACCACCATGAACCATGGATGTCCACAACTGCTCGGTATCCCGTGGCGACATGATATGTCGTTTCAACAAAGCCGAATCCATGTTCGTGACATATTTCCCCCAGACTTCAAGACAGCGATCGGCAAAACCTTCCCTGGCGGTATCCCAGGCCTCACCACCGCCATCACGCAGATTATAGGGAACATATTGCCAACCGATAGCCGTTGCCTTCCCTTCCGGAGCCTGAGATGGATCGATATTGGACGGATAAGCGGTAAACATCCTGGGGTAAGACGGCATCCGTCCCATGGCGATTTCAGCAAAGTCGTCGTAAATTTCCTGCGGATTATCAATCAGTAACACCCCCAGACACTTGTCGATATCAGGATTAAATTCAGCACTCTTCCACTTGAGAGGCTCATCCAGAGCCAGATGGGTTGTAAACAGGACCGCTTCTTCATGGCGATAGCGTTTGACCGATTTTTTAAAAGATTCGTCCAACTTATCTTCACCAATCAGACCCAAAAAGGTTTGATGTGGATCCAGATTGGTAATAACCATCTTTCCGGCATTAATGACACGACCATCAGCCAGCTCAACACCCGTGGCCTGGTCGCCTCTGGTCAGAATACGCTTGACTTCCGCATCGGTTTTGACCACGCCGCCATGATCTTCCAGGCAGCGAACAAAAGCAGTCGCCAGATTGCCGGAGCCCCCTTTGCAGATGGCCCAACCGTGAGGTTCGTGGGTTTCACCCAGCATCATCGGCACAAAGACACCGAAGCCAAGCGTTGAGGGAGACCCTCCGAACTCCTTGATAAAGGCCAACAGGAAAGATTTAACTTCGTTGGACTCGAACAGCTCTTCAACAATATTCTTGGTGCTGGACAGTTGCATCCGCAGCATATTGCGCCCTTCGACGCTACCCTCCATCGCCATGGCTGCCAGAGAGGTTGGCTGTGGCGGATTAAAGAACCAGGGCATGATCATATTATCGACAACCACTTGGAAATATTGGGCCAACTCCCGATAAGTCTGAGCATCCTTTTCTGAAAAACGGGCGATTTCCTGACAGGTGCGTTCCAGATCCCGGTAAAAAACCAGACAGCGGCCATCAGTAAAGGCAGCCGCCACTTGGGCTTCGGGCCAAATGTATTCGGCACCATACTTTTTTAATTCCAGATCTTTATAGACAGGCCCCATGTGCAAAATGCCATGAAAAAGAGAAGCCAGATTATGTTTATAGCCAGGCAGCGTCGCCTCAGCAGTCCAGGCTCCACCACCGGCTTTGGGCAGACGCTCCAACACGGCGACGCTATGTCCCGATTTTTGCAGATAGCAACCAGCGGTCAAGGCATTGTGCCCACCACCAACGATGACAACATCATACTCTTCGGCCATGCTTTCCTCCTTGTGAAAGACAGACAGGTTCTACCAAGTTTGTGACGCTCATCTTAGCGGGTCGAATGATTTGCAACATCACCCATACGGGTGACATTTCACGATTTTTTTCTTTGGGGGAATTTTTGTTGAGTCTGGGATATTGATCAAGATCAAGCAAGCAACAGACCTCATCGCCCTCTAATATCGATATTTCGAATCAACATCATTCAGTTTATAAATATTATCCATTTGACGAATGATCTCAGCACACCTATACCTAGCATCAAACATTGTTTTGACTGCCATGGAGGAAGTGATGATGAATGAACTGAGGTAGGCTGGAAAAAGTGGACGCCAATCTGTTAGCCTGCGGGCTCAAGGAGGTGTCCATTGGAACGAATCCCCCGACAATTCTACACAGTAATTTAAGCAGGAAGCGGTGAGCCTTGTCATCAACGACGGACTAGCCGTTGCCGAGGTCAGCGGCCGGCTGAGCATATCGCAACAAACGCTGCGAAATTGGATCAATAAGCATAGGGACGAAGGCTTCACCGCTCCCGGTAGTCGCTCTGTGACGTAGCTGGCCGAAGCTCGGCTGGAGAAGGAAATCCTAAAAAAGGCTGTGTCGTACCTTGCAAAGGAGCCGTGGGAAGATCCGCGATGATTGAGCAGAAGCCGGGTTTCCTGTCGTGCCGATGTGCCAAGTTCTCGGCGTGTCGAAAGCGGCTACTATGCCTAGCGGAATCGCAAGCTTGAAGATGAGCGGCTGAAGGTTGCGCTCAAGGCGGCCCATGAGCGGAGCCGACACACACGGCCCGGAGAAGATCCAGGAAAAGTTGGCTGAGGTTGCAAGTATGGAGGCTGGACCAACCGGATCAAACGTCTGCGCCGTGAAATGAAGATCCGCTGCAAGCAAGCTAAAAAGCTCAAGGAGACCACCGACTCGAAGCATAATCATCCGGTGGCCCCGAACCTGTTGAATCAGGACTTTGAAATTTCTGGCCCCAACAAGGACTCGGTCGCAGACATCACCTATATTGTCACCGATGAAGGCTGGCTCTACCTGGCCGGGATCAAGGATCTTTGGAACAGTAAAACCGTCGATGAGCCGCAAAGGTAACGGCTACGATAATGCGCCGATGGAGAGCTTCTTCGGCATGCTCAAAACGAGTTAGTTCATCATCGGAAATATCATACCCGGTAAGAAGCGATAGCTGAGATCAGAGAATACATCGAAGTGTTTTACAATCGGCAGAGGCGACAGCCAGACTGGGGAATCTCTCCCCTGCGGCATACTGGAAAAAATCGATCAGTCAGCAGGGGGCTGCCTGACCAACTTTATGGTATCCACTATTGCGGACCGACCTCAAACCCCACGGGTTGTGCACCTTCGTCCAAATCCTGACCGATGGCAATGATGCCGCTAATCTTGCCGTCGGTAGCGAGGATCGGCCGGGCAGACCAGTGCAAGGTGATTGGGGTCCGACCGATTACCAGAACCTGGGTGGTAAAATTCTGCTCTGATTCCGCTGTCAGCATCTCCTGCAGATCTGCAAAGACCTGCGCTCGGTCAGCCTCAGGGACGAACAGCTCAACAAAGTTCTGACCGACAACCTCACCACGTTTGGCCACTAAACGTTTTTCGGCGGCCGGATTGAACTCCAGAATTTCACCGCTCACCAACAATCCTACAGTGATCAATGGGGTTGCCTGAATCAGAGTTTGCAACATGCTGCCCGTGTAGCGCAATTCAGCCTCCAGCTGTTTCGCTGTAGTGATGTCAGAAAAGGTCATGACCACACCTTCGATTCTGTTCTCTGTCGTCCGGTAAGGCATGATACGTACCTTGAACCAACGCCCGTCGTTAGTGGTGACCTGCTTCTCACAAAACACCAGGGTGCGCAACACCTCCTGAGCATCAGTCGTCAATTCCGGATATTGCAGCTCGCTGGACTGGTCGCTCAGCGGCCGTCCGACATCCCCAGGGATCAGTTTGAAGAGCTTATTCGCACCGGGAGTGAAGCGTTTGATCTTGAGCTCGTTATCGAGGAACAGGGTGATAATTTCAGTGGTGTTCAACAGATTCTGCATGTCATTGTTGATCTGTTCCAGCATCTCCACCCTGGATGTCTGTTCGGCATTGACCGTCTGCAGCTCTTCGTTCATCGACTGCATCTCCTCTTTGGAGGAGGTCAGTTCCTCGTTGGTCGATTGCAACTCCTCGTTCAGCGATTTGTGCTCTTCCTGCGCCCCCTGCATCTCCTCACGGGTGGACTGCAGTTCTTCATGGCTCTGTCTCAGCTCCTGCTCCAGTTCTGTAATTCTGGAGTTTGCAACAGTGCCGGGTTTGAAGCGTCCGGTTTTTTTTGCAGGCGGAGAGGATGCCATATCTTTAAAGACCACCAACATCATCCCCTGTAGAGCTTCCGGGGTCTTGATCGGCTGGATACTCAGATCCAGAAACTGCGGATCTTGACCATTGATGTCAACTTTGATCGCCTTGGCAGTGACGACTTCCTGGGTCCGAAGCGCATTTTGAAAGGAACTGCTCAGTTCAAAACGCAACCCGTCACGAACCATGGCGAAGAGGTTCCAGTTGACCTTGCCCGAGGCCGGTTCCAGGTACTTTCCGGTCCGACCACTGATGTAGAGGATATCGCCCTGGTCGGTGGCCAGTACTGCCGGCGGGGAATAATCCCGCAACAGCAGTTGTTCGGCCAGGGTCTGGAGGTTGGCGGGTTGGTGCGGGAAGTTCGTCACCTTAGGGGATTCCGACATAGTGTGGGGCAGTATGGCGGGGAAAACCTGATGTTCCCGGCTCAGCAATGATTCTCTCTGTTTGAAGAGTCTCGACTTGGCTTGCGCTGCGACAAACAGGGTCTGTGAATTTCCCACAGTTTCGGCACTGCCCAAAAACAGCAGTCCCCCAGGGTTGAGACTGTAGTGAAAGATTTGTAGCAGCCTTTTCTGCAATTCCGGCTCAAGGTAGATCAGCAGATTGCGGCAGATGAGCAGATCCAGTTTGGTAAAGGGCGGATCCATAACGATATTCTGGGTGGCGAAGGTAACCAGATCCCGGACCTCCTTCTTGACCCGGTAACCGCTCTCTTCCTGGATGAAAAAGCGCTGCAGCCGATCGCTGGAGACCTGCGCGGTGATGTTGACGGGATAAAACCCTGACGGGCCCGGCCGATAGCGTCCTGGTCTAGGTCGGTGGCGAAGATCTGCAGGCTGTAATCTGCTTTCGATTTTAACTTGTCCAGCGTCTCTTTAAATATGATGGCCAGAGAGTAGGCTTCCTCACCGGTCGAGCAGCCAGCCGCCCAAGCACGGATGATGCCGCCGGCGGGTTGTTTAGCCAGCTGCTCAGGAAGTGCCTTGTCTCGCAGTAGTTCCCATTCCTCTGGGTCGCGAAAAAAACTGGTGACGCCGATCAGCAGCTCCCGGAACAGCAGGTTGATCTCAGTGGGATTATCCCGCAGATAACGGACATAGCTGGTAATCCGGTTCAGCTGGTGGATTCCCATGCGGCGCTCGATGCGACGATAAAGGGTGTTTTTTTTTGTAAAGGGAAAAATCGTGGTCGGTCTTGTCCCGCAGCAGGACAACAACTTTTTCCAGAGCGCTCTGTTCTTTTTCGACCAGGCCCGATTGTGGGCCGGCAGAGTGAGGAATATGCCGGAGATAGGCGTCGATCCTGCCGTACAGTTTTCAGCCGGGGCGACGATATCGGTCAGTCCGGTGTCAATGGCGCTGCGCGGCATGCTGTCGAACCTGGCCGAAGCCGGATCCTGCACTACCACCAGCCCCCCGCTTTCCTTGATCGTCCGCAGTCCCAGAGTACCATCGCTGCCCATCCCTGACAGGATGATACCGATACTTAATTGCTGCCGGTCTTCGGCCAGGGAACAGAAGAAGAAATCGATCGGCAGACGCAAACCGCGTGGTAACACCGGTTCGGACAGGAGCAACCGGTTGTGCAGAATCGACATATCCTTGTTGGGGGAATGACGTAAACACAGTCCGGCGCGACCTTCATCCGGTCCTCCACTTGAAAACCATCATCCCGGTGGCGCGTTGTAAAAGTTCAGGCATCATCCCCTTGTGGGTCGGATCGAGATGCTGAATAACGACAAAGGCAATGCCGCAGTGCTCCGGCACCTGCGGCAGGAATTGCTTAAGGGCTTCCAGCCCGCCTGCAGAAGCGCCGACGGCGGCAATCGGAAAGGTTACCGATTCGATTTTCGCGGACGTTCTTTCTTTGGGATCTTTAGCAGTTTTTTCAAAGAACCGGCCTCCTCACTTAGTTTTTCCATAATGCTATTTATACCAGTTTTTCAGACAGTTACCTTTAATCGACACCTTGTTGATCGGATTCCGGTAGCTGATCTGCGTGACGAATACAAACTGCAACCAACGGTCTTTTTATCAAAGACAGAAAGAGTTTTTTTTAAAAACGAAGCGACCGCCTTTGAGAAGGTTTCCTTATCGTCAAGAGAAAGCGGAGTAAACTTCACGTTTGACGACACAAGCCGGTAAGATAAGAATGAAAAAATGCCAACACGGAAAAGCCAACTTCCCGTGCTGACGGTCAAGAGGTGTTCAACCCTATGGGAAGAGCTTAATAGGATTTATTTTTTTCAGCTGAATCTCCAATTGCATCCCCGACGGATTCCACGTCCTTCCCTATGCCGGACATGGTGTTACACCCAGAGATAAAGGCGGCGCTGAACAATAACAAAAAGATCAGGAAAGCAATTTTCAACATAATACTTCGCATTTTTTCTCCTTTAAATAGCATTGGATTGATGATGGAGAACCTATACACGGCGGGACCTGTGATCGTAAAAACCACAGACAGGACCAATCCCGCTACAAACAGAATCCATGCGATATTCGCCGCGTTGCCGGCAATTCCTGTAAAACCCACGACACCAGTTATAAGTGCGATAATAAGAAATAAAGCTATTTAGTCTATCATAATAAACCTCTATCATTATTTTGAATAAAGTAAATGTGAAGCACTATGTTCCTATCTACGCCTTACGGTATGTGAATTTCAGAATAATACCGAGATTTTGTGATTCAGTGCTTGATTTGCGAAGACGTTACCATCTGAAACCGAGGCCGAGGCCGTACACCCAGCGGCCATCGTCGATCTGCTCGTCTGCATCGTCAGCATCTTCGAACAGTACTTGATACTCGATCGAGACAACGACGAAGGTGGTGTCATTGACGAAAGTTTTGAGTCCAGCCTCGGGACCGGCGATAAAGGTATCTTTAACATTGTCACCATACAGGTAGCCGATGTTACCGCCCAAGTAAGGCTGATACTTCCCCAGATCGAAGTGATAGTCGAGAGCCAGTCGGGTCGAACCTTTCCAGGAGTTGTCGCCGGGACGGTCAGCGATGGAGACACCCTGACGGATAACCCCTTCCAACTTGTCTGTGTAGAAGTAGCCGAAGCCGGCTTCGGTAGAGAAGGTACTGGTGTCGAAATCTTTGTCACTTGAGCCACTACCGCTCAGGGTTAATTCTTTGTCTCCCTGCTGAAACTGAGCCGTGGCGACACAGGGAGCCAAGAAAAAACCGAGTAAAGCAATAATCATAATTTTCCGTAACATGATGATTCTCCTTTAAAATATGTTGGGTAACAGGAGTCTCTTTCTTTTCCACACCCCCGTTATCTATTAATAATAGGGGATGAACGCTAGGCCTGAGACAGGGACCCTTCTCCTTATCACCTCTTTGATGTTAAAGCGCACTTAGACCCCAATGGCTTTAGCGGTGGGACCTGCTCCGAGTTTAAATCCAACGCTCTTTCATTGACTGAAGATGAAATTTATCAAAGTGCGAGGGAACCACAAGTTCACACTCTGCGCCCCTGAATGAAACCCAGCACCAGCATAACGACGGCAATAACCAGTAGTATGTGCAAAAAACCTCCCATCGTGGCACTACTTACCAGTCCCAGGAGCCAAAAAAAGATGAGAGCTACAGCAATTGTCCATAACATAAGAGGTAAGACCTCCTTTCAGATTGTTTCGTTTTCGTTCATTTCGAATGACTATCAACCAGCTTTAATGATTGTCGATTTCTCTTGTGCCCTACAAATAACAGCGCAATTCCACCGACGAGAGCAATTCCACCTACCACCGGAGTAGGTAGAATTGGTTCTGGTTTTCTCAGCAGTCATCTGCAATGGTCCGGGATCAATAACCTTTTACTGGTTGTGATACTGGTGTCCTGATAGGTAAAGGCTGCGATAACAACGCTGATAAGAATGATGCCGATCAAGGGGTATGGTTTCATTGTGGGTCTCCTGACTGTTGTCAGTTGTTTTATGGTTCTGCTGCAGTTCAAATTCTGGCTGCGATTGTTCTGCTCACAGTCTCCTGAAAACGTCCGGGTCATCCCAATGGTCAATCGTCAACAAATTTCAGCAAATCCACTGCAGAACAGTGGACTTGTTGACCATCCGGGTCAGGGTGAGAACTTACATGACAGTCATGTTGTTCTGTACCGACAGCACGCCGTTCACGTCACCGGCCAGCTTAGTGGCAAGGTTCTTTTCAGCGGAATTGCTGGCTTTTCCGGTCAAGACCACGGCACCATTGTCGTAATAACCGAAGTGTTAAGAGCACTGGTCGAACGATGACTAAGTAAGGTTACCTTAACCAGGGCAGTGATCGAGGCGTCGTCAATTTTGTCGCCAACTGATTGCTTCTCTTTCATAGTCGTGGAGACTGACATTTCATTGTTGACGTCCTTGATTCCATCAATATCTTTGGCATATTCCGTAGTTAATTCTTTTGCGCCTGGTTATCGGCAATACCGTGCAGGGTGACGATACCGTCCTTGACATCCACTTCAGTACCACCACTCACGCTACTATGATAAAAAAGAGTGGTTTTTACTTTAGCCATGAGCCAGGCATCGGACATTTCAGCAGGTTGTTCTCCTTTGACTTTAAGCTGGTTGTCGACACTCTTGACCTCGGGCAGGTTCGCCACGGTCTCCCCAGCCAATGTTTTGTGAGATTCCTGGGAGACGTTTCCCGTCAGAGTAACAACTCCAGCTTTGGATTTAATCTTGATATCATCGTCCTTCAGGTTGGTGGTAAAAACATGTGACTTTTCGGTCGATAATACAATTTTACTGTCCAGGCTCGACGCCAAAGCCAATCCACAAATAAACAGCAATGTTGCTGTAAACACCGGGATCAAAACTAACTTTTTTACTTTCATAACTCATTATCCTTTGTTTGTTGTTTGTGTTTTTCTTCCGCACTTTACTCCGAGTGCATTGACAGGCTTGAGCCTGACAATCAATAACCTTCTCAGAATTCTATTCCTCCAAGTTTTTCTTCTTTTGGCCAACTTTCCCCTAAACTTTGCCGGCAATCTGTTCTGCTTTGCTCTTCGCCTTCAATTTTGGATTGTCGATGACTTTTCCAGCGATTTCCTAAGCCCTGCCCTTTACTTGGTGAAACGTTCCTTCCGCTTTACTTGTGGATTCTTGTTTTTATGATTTTCTCCCTGAGGTTGAAATTGCAGACAACCACGAAAGTACGACTACTAAATGCGATCACTACACAATTAGGATTAATCAGCAAGGAGCATGCCGGAGATGGGGCTGAGAAGATGAGCGTACAAAGGTCCGATAATACATGGAAAAACTAGAAATCAAATATCTGAAGGGAAAACAGCCGTCAACGATACCCCTCACATTTAACATTAACCACCAAATATGATAGCTCAGAGAGATGTCAAACAAAACGAACCATCCCAAGGTTAAACACAAAGACTCAGGAGGGATAATCAGGGGGCGCTATAAGGACGCTCTGATGAGAATCACTTTGCTTCGTAATAACCTGCAAGAATTTTTGGCCGTGTTCCCATTACCTTCAGAACATCCAGGTGAACAACCAATTACAAAACTTGGCCGGATACAGCACGCGTAACACAACATTAGTCACCAAGCAATTATACCGATAGACTTTAAACCCTCCACATGGTCACAGACCGCCCGGGGTAATCGGCACTCTTATCCAGGATCCGCAGAGAAATCTTCTTCCTGATGAGGGAAGGTCCGGAAATCTTGACCAGTTTGCAGCGGAAGCTGTCACCGGAAGACAGCATAAAATACGCCAGGAACAAGACCAGAATGTGCTGTCCGGCGAGCGCCAATACACCCTTGGTCCCCAGGCCTTGACATTCAAATTGGGGATTTTCGATTTGCACTCGCGTCACACCCCGCGGAGCAGCAGGAGCCGTGGCACCAGTCCCTCCTGCCGCTTATTAAAAGCTGGGTGGCGTTTTTTTGCATACTTTCCATCGTGCCTTCTGAACTGTCCCGGACCCTGATCCGCTCCAGACGAAACTTTTCCACGGCCTCGGACAAGGTTTATTCGCGACCAGCTTAGGTCATAACTACGGACTTCAGTCTTTCTCAGTTCGGCGGTTATTACGGCTATAGCCACTGATCCCCATCATCAGGCGCAGTAAGCCATAACTGAGCCAGGAAATAATACGGAACCTGACGGACTGTTGTTTCCATCCATCCATCAAGATCTGCAGTGCATCGTTTTTCATGGTTCGCTTGAGACTCTGCGCCAGGGTTGCACCGAATTCTTGCCCGTCTACGACAACATTCCCTTCCCTTGCAAGCAACAAGCTGAACGGGTCGATATTCGAAGACCCTACCGTTGCCCAATGTCCATCGATCACTGCCACTTTGGCGTGCAGGAAACTCTTATGAAATTCATAAATTTCAATCCCCACCGCGAGAAAATGACCGTAGAGTGCTTGTGTGGCATAGTGCTGGAGCCGATGGTCAAATCGTCCCTGTAAAAGCAGAACGACTCTGACGCCGCGTTCGGCCGCCTTGATCAGTGCGTGCCGGAACTCATGCCCCGGCAAAAAATAGGCATTGGCTAAAAATATTTCGGTTTTGCCCTATCAATAGCGCGCAGGTATGCCGTTTCAATATCACGCCGATGGAGGAAGTTGTCTCGCACCAGGAAGGCTGCTCTCATTTTTCCACGGGCAAAAGTTGTACCAAAGCTTTTCCTGTTGCGGAGCGTTCCCTTGCGAAAAGAACTCCATCCCACCAATATCCAAAGATGTTTTACAGAATGGCAAATCACCTTCACTAGCGGCCCTTCCACGCGGACCGCATAATCATACCGCGGAAGCCGGGTTCTCATCATTTCCCTGTCGTCATTAATGTTGATCCCTCCGACAAAGGCGATCTTTCGATCCACAACCACGATTTTCCGGTGCATACGGCGCAGCCGCTTGCGCCGGAACGTCCATGGTGAGATATCAGGTCGATAAACAGATACCTTCACCCCATCCGTCCGCAACCGATCGAGCATGCTCGGTGGCAGATCCTTGGATCCATAGCCGTCGATCAGCAGATGAACCTTTACACCACGCAAAGCAGCCTGACTTAGCGCATGCGCAATTCGCCGGCCGGTGGTGTCATTAGCAAAGATATATGATTCCAGGTAAATCTCATGTTTTGCCCGAATGAACTCCGCTTCAATGGCGCAGAAATAGGCGGATCCGCTTTCTAACAACGAGATCTGGTTGCCCGGAGTGAAGCGGTGTAAGTTTCCAGTTTGGTCAACCTTCTTCTGCGCTGCTGATGGCCTTTCCCTCCCACATCTTTTAGTCCTCACAGTATGGAGACTCCGTTCAAGCCGATTTCTGCTGTTTGGCCTTTTCGGCAGCCATGGCCTCTTTTCCGGCTTTCACTGCAGCTTTAATAAGATCGGCATTTTCTTCCAACAAATCCTTACCTTCTTGTGCCACCTTCATAATCCGGGCTTCCGCGTCAATGGTCATTTCGTTCAGTTTTTCACGGGTTTCATCCACCATGCCATGAAGTTTTTTTCGCGTTTCCGTTCCCGAACCGGGAGCCGTCAACAATGCCAGTCCGCCTCCAAGGACCGCGCCAATGGTAAACGTGATTATGGCTGTACCCATTCCAATACCGTTATTTTGTTTTTCCGCCACGAGTTAATCTCCTTTTTTGGGGTTTCCTTTGACAAAAACCTTGCCGGCTGCCCTGATTCCCAAAATAAGACAGGGTATAAGCTCGGCAAACTGACATGCATCCCGTTTAAAAACATGACTGATCTGGCGATACCTGGCGACGATCTCGTCCAGTGATTCAAGAACGTTTTCGGCATGGTCGCTTCCTTTTTCAATTTTTATCGAGGCCCGGTTGATACGTTCCGATATTTCCCTTAAATCGCGTACAGCCGGAATCAGTTCCCGACGCAAATCGATCATCAGCGTTTCTGTCACCTTCCCGGTTTTTTTCCATTGCCAGATCAGCGGCACCAAAAAAACCGCGATAATCAAAAACACCACCAGCACAGCCAAAGCAAAGATGTCAACTTGGACAGTCATGGTTCCTCCCAACAGGTAAATTTATTTTAAGTCCCTCTGACTGGCCGCCCAACAACAGAATTTTTATATCTCCAGGTTATTTTAAAACTGGACGCACACATGCTACCAAGTAGATACATAGCAACGAGCAAGCCAATATAAAGCAATAGATTATGAATAGGTAAGCTATTGATTATGCCGATAAACTTACTTATAAACTCAATAAAATAAGGAGTAGCCATCAACGATATCCGTCATATTTGACATTGCTTCCAAATATGACGAATTATTTTGAGGTCGGCATAGCTGAGACAACCGGAGGCTGACACCAAAAAGCAAATCCTTGCGCAAATTTTTTGTTAACCGATCCAAAAGAATATCCAGAATAGGATCGAGAGTGAATTACCGGTTTTCGGAATCATTGCAGAGGATGTGTTCGACTAAAGATTCTCCAACGAAATAAAGTGATATAATCAATTTAAAGTTTGATTCGCTGTGCCGGCAGTACCTGCGGACAGAGAAGTCAATCCCATGATCAGGGAAAATCTGCAGATTCGAAGAAGGATGATAACCTTTTATTATCCTCAGAGGATGAGTGCAAACTGAATATGAATGGGAAGCCCTGCTGAATTCAACTCGTTACTAAAACTTAAGGAGCCCGATTGACAAAAGATCAAAACAAAAAAGATATAAACACAGCTGCCATACTGCAGCGCAAAGCGAAGCAGCGTTACCTTGCCAGCACGGGCAAACGGACAGCAACCCCGACCGAAACTGAAAGGCAGCGGCTGAGGCATGAGCTAGAGGTTCATCAAATCGAACTGGAGATGCAGAATGAAGAGCTGCACAAGGTTCAACTTCAGCTTGAATCGATCGTTGCTGATCGAACCGCCGAACTGACCAGCACGAATCAGCAACTCAAAGAGGAGATCGAAGAACGCAGAAAAGTGGAAGAAACACTACGGGAAGCGCTTGTTGAAATCAAACAGTTGACCGATCAACTCCAGCTTGAAAACACTCAGCTGCAACGAGTTATTACAAATGGGGAGAGTTACAGTGAGATCGTCGGCCAGAGCCCAGCCATCTCCTATGTGTTTTTCCGCGTCGATCAGGTCGCCCCGCAGGACACCACCGTTCTGCTGCTGGGTGAGACTGGTACCGGTAAAGGATGGTGGCCCGCGCCATCCACCAGCGCAGTGCCCGGCAGGATCGCCCGATGATCACTGTCAATTGCGCTTCATTGCCGGCAAACCTCATCGAAAGCGAACTCTTTGGCCGAGAGAAAGGTGCCTTTACCGGAGCGCATGCCCGCCAGATGGGGCGTTTTGAGCTGGCTCATGGTGGAACCATATTCCTCGACGAGATCGGCGAGATGCCATTGGAGTTACAGGTCAAGTTACTTCGGGTCATTCAGGATGGCGAGTTTGAACGACTGGGAAGTCCGCGCACCATCAAGGTCGATGTTCGCATCATCGCCGCCAGCAACCGGAATCTGGAGGAGGAAATCAAGGCCAGTCGTTTCCGCGAAGATCTCTTCTACCGTCTCAGCGTTTTCCTGTCACCATTCCGCCACTACGCCAGCGTCTGGAAGATATTCCCCTGCTGGTGAACCATTTTGTTGCCAATTTTCAACAAAAAACCGGCAAGCAAATCACCTCCGTCTCCAAGGAGACTTTGACAGCCTTTGAGAATTACCACTGGCCCGGCAATGTGCGTGAGTTAGAAAGCGTTATCGAACGGGCGATCATCATCAGTCAGGGCAGCGCACTTCAGGTTCTGGATCGGTTTGAGCCTTTTCGGAAAACTGGAGGTGTCGAAACTCTCGACATCAAAGCCCTTGCAGAACTGGAGCGGGACCATATTCTCCATGTTCTTCAAAAAACCGGCTGGCGGGTAGAAGGAAAAAACGGAGCTGCTATTTTGCTTGATATTAACCCCAGCACCCTTCGCGCCCGGATGCGTAAATTCGGTATCCAGCGTCAATAGAATAAAAGCGTAGAACTTTCAAATCAACCCGAACTGTCATATTTGGCGGTAATGTCAAATATGACAGATTTAGATGACAGCTTTTCTTCAGCCCATCTTTTTTACTTCAATTTTCACCAATAAATTCAGATTCTTAAATTAACTTCATTGCCAATCTTTCTCCGGTACGCTTGTTGCGAGCACTATATAGCATAGACGTGATCGTTAGCGAGCTTTTACCCAAAACATTGTGGTCCCCCGTTAAAGGAGGAAAAACATGAAATCAAGTATTAAGGACAAGGCCAAGGGCACCTTTCGCGAAGTGAAAGGACAGGTCAAAAAAGCCACCGGGAAAGTCTTGAAAAACTCAAACTTGAGGTTGAAGGAACCGGCGAAAAGATCGCCGGGCAAACGCAGCAAAAAGTTGGACAGATCAAAAAGGTTATCGGAAGTTAGGAGTCTGTTGGTTTTTATTAATTTTGATCAATGGACCATAAACACAGGAGTTAGTAATGAAAGCAAGGATATTAAAAACGTTCGTTTTTCTGATAATAGGTGCTCTGTTCTTCGGCTGTGCCGCCAAAATGGCCAATAAGGATCCGCTTGAATTCTCCTCGCCTGAGCTTTCTGCGGAGCAATACACCCCGAAAGTAGAGAATTTCCTGTTTATTCTGGACACCTCGTCCTCCATGGACCTGTCTGGTGGACAGAACCTCATGACCGCCAAAAATCTTATCAGCGCCATCAACCAGAGCCTGCCAAACAATCTGACCTTCAACGCTGGACTCCGTACCTTCGGTCATCCCACAGAAAAGTCAGGAACCTTGACCGACTTAGCATACGGAATGACTCCGTACACCCGATCCGGTTTGCAAAATGGTCTTGATAGCGTCACTTATGCTGGTGGACCCAGCCCCTTGCCAAAAGCCATCGCAGCGGCGGGTAAAGATTTACAAGGAACTCAGGGGAAATCTGCGCTTATAATTATCAGTGATGGTTTAATTGAGTCAGATATGAGCGACGCTCCTGCGGCATTGGCTAAACTCAAAGGGGAGATGGGCAATAAGCTCTGCACTTACACCATAGCTGTTGGCAGTAACCCCACCGTTGCAAGATTCATTCAGAAGGTGACCGAGGCTGATGGGTGTGGATTTCGGAAAACGCCGCAACACTAACGGCTCTGGGCCCGCTGGAGTCTTTTGTGACCAGCGTCTTTCTGGAGCGGAAAGAAATTCCTGTCGCCCAAGCTGCGCCAACAGCGGTCGTTGTACCCATTGACGGCGACGCCGACGGCGATGGCGTTCTCGATTCTCGCGACCAGTGTCCTGACACACTCAAAAGAGTGATCGTCGATGAATATGGCTGTACGCTCAAATTAGCCCTGCACATCAATTTCGACTTCGACAAATCTGACATCAAACCGGAGTTTACAACAGAGTTGAAAAAAGCAGGCGATTTTATCCTCAGAAATAAAGATGTCCCCTACATCCTGATCACCGGATTCACTGATTCAGTTGGCAAAAATATCTATAACCAAAACCTTTCAAAACGCCGGGCCGCAGCAGTCAAGCAATACCTGATCGATAATTTCGATATCGACCCGAAGAGGCTTATCGCCCGTGGCAGTGGAGAATCAAATCCGATGGCAGACAACCGCACTAAAGCGGGTCGCGCCGAAAACCGGCGGGGGGAAATTATCTGCTGCGCGGCTATTCTTCCAGAAACTTAACCGGTTGAAAGAAGCCGTTCATACTTTAACAGCACAAACAGACTCACGGGCTTCAATTGAACGGTCAGAATTGAGGCCCGTGACGCCTCTCAAAATCATTTTTAATTCAAAAAATGTTGCACAGCAAAAGGAGGGCAGCGGAATAACAGTGATCGGCCTCATCAATAGGACTACCGTTAATCCTTAGCATTAATAGACTGACCACAAAATAAGCAGCCAAAGTCTTTTAAGTTTGGCGAGCCATGACAAGCTAACCTTATCGTACGCTGGAGTTGCCGCCTCAGTTAGCTGACAATGTCCACATATCTACAAGCGGTGTATAACGTATAAGGTTGTAGCCAGCGTTTCCACACCAGGACGACGGGTCTTCCCGGCAGAGGTTTGGCTGCTCGACAACTATGATCTCGTCGAGCAGAAGATCCGCGTGGCTACAGTCGGCAGTTATCGCGCCAGGAGGATGGCTCCTCAGCCAGCTTCTTTCGGATCTATATCTATAAGCTGGCAGTGCAGTTATTTTCTCACATGGATGGACGTGTCGACTCTGACACCGCCACCCAGTTGATCACCGCCTACCAAAATTCAGTACCATTGAAACTGGCCTCATTTGCCAATACTGATGTCTCGCTGACAGCATCGTTTGTGGAAAACTTTACGCTCAACTCCAGGCACAAAAGATGGCTGTGGCCCTTGTTCAGACCTGGGTCGAACAAAAACTACTCGAACAAGACTCAAGCCTGGGACAGTTGTTGGTATCGACGAGTCCCTTCAGAGAAATTTTGATCCTCAACATATTCCATCGGATTCCCTTAAGGGTGAATTGCTTGAGCGGGTAGGACCAAATTTTGAATCTTTTAAGAGTGCTGGATCCATATTCAGCAAGGAGAGTTATTTGTTTTCGCCCCCTTCTGCTCCGATTTCATCTGATACATCCTCTGGTCTCCTAAATTCAAAGCTTTAATCAGCTGTTCTTTGTTTTCGGCGGTAGCAATGCCGAAGGCGATACCAACCTGTCGATTTTGGATATCTTGACAGTTTAAAATTCTCGCGACGACTTCTTCAGCAATGTTTTTGTCTGCTCCCGGCAAGAGAATAGCAAACTCATCTCCCCCAATGCGTGCGACGATGTCCTCCGCGCGAAAAGCAGCGTGAATAACCTGGCCCACAAAGCGGATTAACTTATCCCCTGCTGCATGCCCAAGAGTATCATTGACCGTTTTAAGACCGTTGATATCCGCCATTACAACGCTTATTGGAAACATTCTGCCGCGAGCTAATCGTTCAAGTTCTTCATCAAAAAACGCCCGGTTATAAAGACCGGTCAATTTATCATGAGTACTGTTGTGATGGAGTGAATTTTCAATATCCTTACGACAAGTAAAATCATGGTCAATGCCGATGATAGCAATGACCTCTCCTGCGTCATTGAAGATGGGCGATAGGGTCTTCTCCAGGTACCTGGTTTTTCCTTGTTCATCAACCAGTGATTCTTCGAAAGAATGGCAGTTACCGGTTGCCAGAGCCGCGCTGAAGATCTTCTGATATTTTTCTGCACGAGCAACCGGATAAAGATCAAAATCGGTTTTCCCAATCAGATTTTTTGGTTGCACACCGAGTACTTTACAAAAGGAGGTGTTAACTGCAACATATCTTCCGTCCCGATCCTTCAACCAAGCAGTGTCGACGATATTGTTAAGGATCTCCTGTTGTTGCCAACTGATTTCCTTCAAACGCTCCTCTGCAAGTTTGCGAGTTGTGTCATCCACGATTGCAGTCAAAATCCAAACGTCTTCACTATCGCTCGCCGCCAGTCTGACACTCTGCAGTTGGGCACGGATCAACGTGTTCTCTTTGCCTTTAAGACTGATTTCACATTGATGCATGTTTTGATCTTGTAAGACCTTTTTGAGATGGGAGGAGAACACCTCCTTCTCTGCCCTATCGGCGATAAATCTGTCTAGGGGTTTATTCTCTATCTGCCGACACTCTTGACCCAACAGTTGTGCTCCAGCCAGATTGACTTTCCTGATCAGGCCCTGAACGTCCAGAGTGAAATAACCGATAGGAGCAAAATCGTAGAGTTCTGCATAGCTGTTTCTCGACAGCTCAAGTTCTTTCTGAACCCGACGCAATTCTTCATTTTGTATCTCCAGTTCAATCTGGTAGATCTCAAATTCCTGAACGATCCTCTCTAAATCAACCTCACCTTGTGGTAGATTTATTTCAGCATTTTTTGCTCGCACTCGCTCTTCTGCTCTTCGACGTAATTCAATCTTCTCGCCACTTAAATGAGTTTTCGTTTTTCTCTTATGTTTCATGCCCAACTCGAGCCCCCTAATCTCAATTATGACGAACGTTCTTCTGACTGGTGCAAATCAGCGACACAGAGATGTGATAACATCTTTCCATCACTCGCCGCTGATATCTTCAGCACAGAACAGTGGTTTTGCTCTCAGAAGAACGCTCTAAAACAAGGCGGTAAGCATCCATCTCGCCGCTGAGAAAGGCCTGGGCTGAACCCCAGAGGTAGAGCCGGAAACGCCGATAAAGCGTGTCTCCCCAGCGTCTGACAATTTCTTCCCGGGCAGTTTCCAGATTCTCAGCCCAGGCTTTGCAGGTGAGATAGTAGTTATGTCGATCGTTGTAGACTTCCAGTACTGCCATTGGGCTTTTTGCTACTTCGGCGAGAAACGCGTGCAAGCAGAAATAGGCATGATCGCCCGGAAATATGTAGCGAGAGACAAAGGTGGGTTTGGAATACTTCTCACGGAAAGCGCTGGCATCAAGATAGATGTGCCCTCCTGGTTTCAGTAACGCTTGCAGATGCCGAAGGACGGCCGGATAGTCGGGCAGATGCTCCATTACTCCGAGGATGACGACGGCATCGTAAGGTTCCGGTGTGCGGTGCTCCCAGAAGTCCTGATTCAGAACTTTACAGGGGAGTTTGAGCCGCGTGATCAGATCCTTCAGGAAGATTTCTGATTGTTGAGATATAGTCAAGGAGGTGACCTGAATACCACAGCGTCCGGCATGTTCAGTGAAGCTGCCCCATCCCCCACCAACGTCGAGGACGCGATCTCCTGGCTGTAGATGGCAGGCATCAAGGGCAAAATCAAGTTTGCGCTGTTGGGCTGTTTCCAGCGCTTCATCATCGCGTGCGAAGATTGCTTGTGAATAACAGCGGGTCGGATCCATAAACTGGAGATAAAATTCGTTATCGAAGTCATAATGCCCTGCTATTGCCTGCCGATTGGTCCGGACCCGGCCGACGAACAGGGGCGCAATTCGCTGCCACAGGGAGTGCAGAGGATGATGGTCGGTCAAAACTCCGCGCAAGCTGGCAAAACCGAGCATGTCCCCAGAAACATCCAGACTGCCGGCCATATAGGCTTCACAAATCTTCAATTCATCCAATTTAACTAGAGCCGCCAACCCTTTTGGATCTTCAACCATAATTCTGACCGTGGGGATTCCTGTGCCCAGACAATAGGAATGATCTCCCCATAATTGGATCTCTACTGGCAGTTCCAGCCTGTCGGACATCCTCTTCTGTATGCGCCGAAATTTCCGATCAAAAAGCTTTAGCAACGCAGTCTCAGCAAACTGTCCCATCGCTTAACCTTTTCCGAAGGCATAAAAACTCTTGCCATCACGCGCAATAGCCATACCTTCAATAGGTTAAGCATATTGCAACTTGCATGCCAGAGAAGTTCATCCATAATAATTTTCACAACCATCTGAATTTATGAAAAATATATGAAGAAAAGGATCGACCAACCAAGGATGACCGTCATATCCAACATTTAAGTCAACCCCTCAAACTGTCATATCTGGTTGTACTGTTAAATGTGACAGTGATTG